>ENA-UPTF01001100-UPTF01001100.1-marine-metagenome-genome-assembly--contig:-NODE-1100-length-17580-cov-13.931955_pt1 | contig 17580 bp, 16 predicted proteins | sample MGYA00238166_ERZ767019 | MGnify/ENA primary metagenome ERZ767019 (study PRJEB28930, sample SAMN06266391) | marine metagenome | isolation source: Sea water from 250 m depth | place: Atlantic Ocean...
CCGAACAATTAAGCCAAGTTGGAAAAACCGCAATTGAATGTAATGATCAGGAATTAATTGAAGTAATTACTGTTCGTCTGAATACATACTTCAGGTTTGCTTTGAAACATGCACAACATTATAATGAGCCTCGTAACTTATATAACCTTGTTTTTCATTATGGGCAGTTTCTGGGACACTTAACAGAAAGTCATCAAGTTGATAGAGTCAAGACTTGTATAGGACATTTTGTTTTTTATGGACAACAGTGTTTTAATTCAATATCCAGTGCTCCATCATTATCATTTATCCTGGACGTAATTGCGTTTGAAATACAGAAGCTATTGATAAATGTTTATAAAAATAAATGGGACAGAGAAATACAAAAAGAACTTCTGTTAAAATTCCTGTTGTTTGATAATTTCCAGGATGTAGATAGGGATTTCGCAAGAAATTTCTTCAGTCAGAATCACGGCATTCGACTGCTACACATCGGTTTGGCTTTGTTCTATCTTGAGCAAAAAGAAGATGAGTTCACAAATACGATTGCCAGTGATACCATGCAGGATCTCAAGCTTTTTGGAGAATCGTTATTTACCAAAACCATGAAAACCATATTTACTAGGTTAGAGATATCAGGACCAAAATTCTGGGAAGATACCGACCGGGGTAATTTAAATATTTATTACACACCATATCAAAATCAAATTAAGTCTTTTATTAAAATTCAGGACGAATTAAAGTTAAAAACTGAGAAAACAATTCCTGCATAATAATAACCTTTAAAAAACACATAAAAATAACTTGTTTGATTAAAAATAAATTATTATACTCCCCTCTTGGTGATTAAAGTTTATATATTAAACAAATACAAATATAATGATTATTAATAACAATTCAGATAAAAAGGTTGTTATGAAAAGAGACGCAGAATTTTTAAAAAAGGTAAGAGAACTTGCCGCGAATAATAATATGAGTGCAACAGCAAAAGCACTAAAAATTCCTGTATATACATTAAAAGCGCGTTTGCTCAGCGCCGCAATTAAACTTGGTGAAATTCCTCCCCAGTTTGCAAAAAAGAGAGCAACTAAAAAAGCTTCAAAAGCAATAAAACGAAAACACTATGATACTGTTAGAACATCCGGTAAAGCTGGAGTTTCCAAACGGATAATTATTCCACAACAGATATTTCAGGAACTGAACTGGAATAAAGGAGATAATATTGTTATTCGCAGATCTGGGAAAAATAAAATAATTATTGAAAAATCAGCAAGCTAACTAACTTCATTTAAGCACTCATAAAATAGAATTTTGAGTGTTTCCTTCCTTTATTAATGTAGCAAAGCTGGTGAATTAGTAAAAAATTCACCAATCTTTTGCACTTAGGTTTATCCATATGGTTATGTAATGGATTTGGTGTATCGCCCCAGACGTTTAAGGCGCACCGCTCCCATACGTGGAATGGTGCGGGAAACTGAACTTTCTCCCCGACAGTTGATTTATCCCATTTTTGTCACAGAAGGTAAATCCGTCCGTGATCCAATTGACAGCATGCCCGGTCAATTCCGCTTGTCCGCCGATGAAATTGTTCGTGAATGTGAAGAGCTATATTCTCTTGGTGTTGGTGCTGTTAACCTTTTTGGATTTTCTGCAGTCAAGGATGAAGTGGCTACGAAGTCATATGACCCTGAAGGGCTGGTTCAAAATGCAATCCGCGCAATAAAGGGTGCGGTCCCGGATATGTGCGTTCAAACAGATGTTGCACTTGACCCATACACAACTCACGGACATGACGGTCTGGTTATTGATGGAGAAATCGTAAATGATGAATCTGTGGAAGTTCTCTGCAAAATGGCTCTTTCTCACGCCGAAGCAGGAGTAGACTGGATTGCACCTTCAGATATGATGGACGGAAGAGTTGGCGCAATAAGAAAAGCTTTGGACGTACAGGGCTTTTCTCATGTTGGAATACTTGCTTACTCAGCAAAATACGCTTCATGTTTTTATGGACCTTTTCGAGGTGCGCTTCAGTCCGCTCCAAGCGGACACAAGAAAACTTATCAGATGGACCCCGCCAACGCTCGTGAAGCAATGAGAGAAATTGCCTTGGACCTGGAAGAAGGAGCAGATGTTGTGATGATAAAACCTGCTTTGGCTTATCTGGATGTAATCACTCGTGTTCGGGAAGCCTTTGATGCCCCAATTGCCGCATACAATGTTTCCGGAGAATACGCGATGGTTGTTTCAGCCGCTGAAAAAGGCTTGCTTGACCGTGACCAGGCCATGATGGAAATGCTTACTTCAATAAAGCGTGCAGGGGCAGATATGATCCTGACTTATTTTGCAAAAGACGCTGCTGCTATTCTTCGTGCGGATTTCGGAAGTTTTAAATGAAATCTTCGCTAACAATCCGTAATGCAGATGTTGTACTTCCGGGAAATGTACAGAAGACCGATGTTTCTGTGATCAATGGAGTAATAAATGCGATAGGCTCCGAAATTCCGGAAGTTGGTGAAGTAATTGATGCCGAAGGGTTGTTTTTAATTCCGGGAATTATAGACCCTCAGGTTCATTTTCGCGAACCTGGAGCAGATCATAAAGAAGATTTGCACAGCGGTTCATGTGCAGCAGCAGCAGGAGGTGTTACCAGTTTTCTGGACATGCCGAATAATAATCCTCCGGTAACAACTATAAAACGGATGGCAGAAAAAAAACAGCTTGCTGCAGAAAAATCCGTTGTAAATTATGGGTTTTTTATCGGTGCAACACCGGATAATCTGGAAGAGCTTAATGCTGTTGAAAATGTCTGCGGAATAAAAATTTTCATGGGTGCCTCCACCGGAGATTTGCTTGTGGACGACCCTGACATTCTGGAAAGCATTTTTGCAAATGGAAAAAAACTAATTGCAGTTCATGCTGAAGACGAAAGTATTCTTCAAGAAAACCGTAGATTAATGAAGGGTATCGATGATGTACGTGTTCATTCACGTATCAGAGATGAATCAGCTGCTCTAAGTGCTACAAAACTTGCAGTAAGGCTGTCACTAAAATATCTTCGTCGACTGCATATATTGCATCTCACCACTGAAGAAGAATGTGACTTTCTGCGTACATTACCACGTGAGCATCACATTTCAACTGAAGTTTGTCCACAGCATCTTGTGCTTACCTCTCCGGAATGTTATGAACATCTCGGAACCAAGGCACAAATGAACCCTCCAATACGTTCAAAGCGTCACACAGTTGCTCTTTGGCAGGCTCTTAAAGACGGGATCATTGACTGTATTGCAACTGACCACGCACCTCATACTTTGGCTGAAAAAAAACAGCCTTATGGCAGGTCACCGTCCGGAATGCCCGGAGTAGAAACTTCACTTGCCTTGATGCTGGACCGTGTTAATAGAGATTTATGCACGCTGCCGGAAGTGGTTTACTGGATGTCAGAATCTCCTGCTAAACTTTACAAGATGCATGGAAAAGGAAGAATTGAAGTAGGACAGGATGCAGATTTAGCATTAATTGATATGTCTTTAAAGAAAAAGGTTACAAATGGGAAATTGCACACAAGGGTAAACTGGTCTCCTTTTGATGGGATGGAACTGCAGGGCTGGCCGGTGCGAACAATTGTCAATGGTCAAACCGTTTTTTTAAATGGTGAGGTTAACAAAAGTGTTCGCGGAAAAGAAATCTGCTTTGCATCATGATCATAAAAAGTTAGGATAGAGTGGATTAAAAAAAATTAAATATCCTGAAAACATATTTTGGTGAAAACTCTTAGAAGCAAATCTAAAACAAAATAATTTTTGGAGGTAATTATGACTGTTTCATCACAAGGTACTTACAAAAATTTGATTGAAATGCTGGATAATTCGCGAAAGCGTTATGCTGAACGTCCTTTATTTGGTACAAAACGCGACGGAAATTATGAGTGGACTACTTATGAGCAGTTTGCAGAAAAGGTAGATGATTTGCGTGGAGGACTGGCATCATTAGGTATTTCTTCCGGAGATAAGGTAGCAATAATCTCCAAAAACACTGAAGAATGGGCAGTATCTGCCTATGCTACCTATGGTTTGTGCGGACAACATATCCCCATGTATGAGACTCAATTGGCAAAGGAATGGGAGTACATTGTCAGGGACTGTTCTGCAAAAGTGCTTCTTGTTTCAAATCCAACTGTACTGGAACAAACTCTTGATTTCCCTGAACGTATAGACTCGCTGGAGCATGTAGTTTTGATTTCCGGAAGCAGTTCAAAGGAAGTTAAAACTTATGATGATTTGTTGAAAACAGGACGTGAAAATCCTGTTGAAGCACAGCAGCCTGAATCAGGTTCACCTATGGGAATGATCTACACCTCCGGAACTACAGGTGATCCAAAAGGGGTGATTCTGAGTCATAGAAATATTATTTTTGAATGCCAGGCGGTTTTGCCATTGCTAGGAATGACTGAAAATGACCGTTCTTTGGCATTTTTGCCTTGGGCACACGTTTTTGGCCAGGTTGCGGAAGTTCATGGTTTGTTAAATTCCGGTGGTTCTGCAGGGCTGGTTGAAGATGTAAATACTCTGATTGAAGAACTTGCAGTGGTTAAACCCAGTATGTTTTTTGCTGTTCCCAGAGTCTATAACCGTATTTATGAACGTTTGACAGGACAAATGCAGGAAAAACCTGGTTTTATACGTTCTTTGTTTTATGCAGGGTTAAAGCAGGCTAAGCGTGAACGAGAAGGCGAGACGCTGGGGTTTATGGAGAATTTAACCCTTACTCTGGCACGCAAAATTATATTCAAGAAAGTGTTAAACCGATTCGGCGGGAATTTACGTATTGCAGTTAGTGGAGCCAGTGCCTTGAGTCCGGATGTGGCAGAATTTGTTAATGACCTCGGCATCAGCCTTTATGAAGGTTATGGTTTAAGTGAAAATTCTGCTGCGTTAACAGTTAATTATCCCGGTGCAAGACGATTTGGATCTGTAGGCAAGCCTTTACCGGGAGTAAAGATCGAAATCGACAATTCAGTTCAGGGCTCCAAAGAAGAAGACGGAGAGATTGTGGCATACGGAGAAAATATCATGCTCGGTTATCACAATCTACCGGAAAAAACAAAAGAAACCATCACACCTGATGGCGGATTGAGAACCGGAGATCTTGGACATTTGGATTCAGAAGGCTACCTCTACATTACAGGAAGAGTGAAGGAACAATATAAACTTGATATTGGAGAATATATTGCACCTGCACCACTGGAAGAAACACTTAAACTAAGTGCCTATATTGATCAGGTGATGCTTTATGGTTTTAATCGACCAAACAATGTTGCTTTGATTGTAGCGGCAATGCCGGCTGTTGAACAATATGCGAAAAGTAATGGAATATCTGGAAGCGGAGAAAGTCTATTAAAAGAATCAAGCATTCGAGATTTATTCCGGGAAGAATTATCAGTTTACGGAAAGGATTTCAAAAGCTTTGAACATCCGCAGAACTTTGCTCTTCTCGCAGAAGAATGGAGTATCGACAACGGTTTGCTGACTCCAACTCTAAAGCTTAAAAGGGAAGTCGTAGAGCAAAAGTTTAAGGATCAGATTGAAAGTCTTTATTCAGAATGATCAAGGCTCTAATGTTTTTGTAACATACATTTTCTTTTCTGTTTCTTAGTTTAACTGAAGATTCCCTTGATGTTATGCAAATTGAAGTATCTAATCTACAAAAGAGCTATTTCGATGGAGAGGGACACAAACTTCATATCTTAAAGGGGCTGAATTTTGAAGTAATTTCAGGTTCTACTGTTGCGATTGTTGGAGCTTCAGGTACGGGCAAAAGTACATTCCTGCATACGCTTGGAACTCTGGAAAGCATCGACCAGGGTCACTTGTTTCTTGACGGGAAAGATCTGACGGGTTTTACACGCAATCAGGCAGCACAATTTCGAAATGAATCAATTGGCTTTATCTTCCAGTTCCATCAACTTTTAAATGATTTCAATGCTCTTGAAAATGTAATGATTCCCAGGTTGATACATGGAGAAGCCACTGGACTTGTGAAAAAAAACGCTATTGATCTGCTGGAAAAAGTTGGCTTGGCGGAGCGTGCATTTCATAAACCCTCACAGCTTTCCGGAGGAGAACAGCAGCGAGTTGCTATCGCACGTGCATTAATAAACAAACCCCGTATTGTTCTGGCTGATGAACCAACCGGCAATCTTGATGAAGAAACAGGCGTGCAGGTAATGGATATTCTGCTTCGACTAAATAAAGAACATCAAACAACTTTTATAATGATTACCCACAACCCCTCACTTGCATCTAAAATGCAGTTTCAGTATCGCATGGAAAATGGACAATTACATTTGATTGCGAATAAATAAGTTTTCCTCAAAAGCTTTTTACTCTGCCTGTATAACATACCTTTATTCCTTAATGAACACCCCGTTTTCAGTTTTTCGTTTTTTAGCGATAATTGCTTTTCTGGGTGTATTTTCATCTGGCATTTTCATTAAGACAGTTAAAGCACAACAGTTTGAAAATGCTGACTCTGCTGCCCAAATATCTGAAATTGAAATAAAAGGCACTTCTGATCTGGAATCATCCCAAATTATGTTTTTGATTGAGAGTCAGGTAGGAGAGCCTCTTGACCGCAAGATGATTCGCAGGGACATACATTCAATTTTCCAAATGAATCTGTTTGAGGATGTTACTGCAGAAGTCGAACTGCAGGATGAAGATGACTCCGGTTTTAAAGGCTATTTACTGCGTTTTTTAGTGAGTGAAAGACCTCGCCTGGCTGAAATAAAATTCGAAGGGATTCTGCTGGCTGAACGTACTGAAATTGAGGATAAGATGACCCTTGTACAGTATGATCCATATGACCCGGAAAAAATTAATGTAAATAAACAGATTATTCTTGAACATTACCGAAGTGAGGGTTATCCCAGAGTTAAAGTCAACAGCAGAATTGAAACCATTGATTCTGAAGTTAAAACTGAAGGAAAGAAGTTTCGAGTAATTTTTGAAATTGAAGAAAAACCTCGTGTATATCTTTCTGATATATATATTTCCGGAACTAAATTTTACTCTGAACTCGACATCAAAAGATTCATCCTCAGTTCTGAAATAGATTGTGTCTCCTGGGCAAATCAATCCGGACTTTTCAGGGAAGAAATGATCAACCAGGATCTCTCAATGATTAGCCAGCACTACCTGAAAAATGGATTCATTAAAGTTTTTATTGAAAAACCTGATGTGACGCTGATTCACAATCCTGATTACAGCCGTGTTGATGTAAGGCTGAATATTTCTGAAGGCAATCAATATTTCACCGGAAAGATTGATGTTTCAGGTGATTTACTGGGGGACAAAAATAAATTGATTGAAGACTTACTTCTGGAAGAAGGAGAAATCTATAATCCTTTCCTGCAGAACAGGGATCGTTCAGCATTGAGTGAAATATATCATGAGCAGGGTTACGCCTTTGTCAGAGTTATTCCAGAAACAAGGATTCATGAAGATTCAAAAACTGTGGATGTAACCTACCGTGTTGTAAAGGGGGAGAAAGCATATATAGGCCGCCTGGAGATAGCCGGAAATGTAGAAACAAGAGATCATGTGATCAGACGTGAGTTTGAATTGCAGGAAGAAGAGTTGTTTAATGGTAAAAAACTACGTCTCAGTCAGGAAAATCTAAACCGCCTTGGATTTTTTCAATCAGGAGTTGTTTTAGAGCGTTCTCCTCGTGAACAAGAAGACAATATGCTGGATATCCTTGCCCGTCTTAAGGAGGCACAGACCGGCACTTTTCAGGCACAGATTGGATACAGCGACTTTTCCGGTTTTAGTGGTGGACTTACACTTTCCAAGGGGAATTTATTCGGTACAGGCAGAACATTGCGCTTAAGTGCTCAGTTTGCGGAGCAGAGTGTTCAAAGAAAATTTGATATAACACTGATTGATCCAAGGCTTTTCGATACACATATTTCAGGTTCTGTATTTGCTTCAAGAAGCAATGTTCAGGATTCAACAGAATTCGAGCGTGGAGTTATCACAGAAAACAGTTACGGCTTCAGCCTGGGTACTCCTATGTATTTTCGTGATTTACGATTCTCAACACAAATAAGCGCTCTCGACCGCCTTTTTACTGACTCAGGAGATGATCTTTATAAACGATCAGTTGCACCTGCAATTACTTACAATTCAGTCAATCATCCCATCTTCCCGAGTTCAGGAATCAAAACATCCTTTAGCGTGATCCAAACAGGAACACCATTTGGCGGGAATATACAGTTAAGAGAATACCGTCTACAGTATCAGCAATTTTGGTCTTTAAATCTGGCTAACACTTTAATATTAATGGCAAAAGGTCGTTGGGGACTTTTACAGGAACAGGGGGATTCACCTATTCCTTCAGAAGACAGATACAGGATTGGAGGAATTGACTCGGTGAGGGGACACTACTATTACAACATTGCAGGTCCATTTGGAACAAGCGAACAGTTTCTATATCGTCAATACAGAGTGATCACTGATGAACTTGGCTATCAACAAACGAAAACCTATGACAGTAGAACCGCAGGTTTGAGTTCAAGTGAACTGCAGGAATTGAGAAGCGGTGGTATTTCTGAAAGGGTCTTTAATCTTGAATTACTGTTTCCGTTCAGTCAAGATGAGAATAGTTTCGTACGTGGTCTGGTATTTTTGGATGCGGGAAACGTCAATGCAGAATCAGAGCAATATAAACTGCTTGGTGAGAAAGAACCCGGATTTTTTGATCTTCGTAAAAGTTCAGGTTTTGGAGTGCGGGTAATTACACCGATGGGGGTACTGCGCTTCGAATATGGAATGAAATTAGATAAACGTCCTCATGAAACCCCTGACAGGTTTGAATTCACTGTAAGCGGGTTATTTTAATATTTTCATAAAAAATTCGTATCTAAACTTTAATCAATATCAACAAGATGGGTGAGCTAAATGTTTCACAGTCAATGCAGCAGCATGTGAAACAGGCACGTGATGCCAGCCTTGCAATGGCAAATATTGATACCTCACAGAAAAATAAAATTCTGCATGATCTGGCAGAAACACTGCGTGAAAATTCCGATGAGATATTGGTTGAGAACGCCAAGGACATGACAATTGCCAACAAAATGCTGGAAAGAGGAGAGCTTACATACAGTGCATGCAAGCGTGTGATGCTTAACCAAGTCAAAATTGACCAGATGGCTCAAAATTGTGAAAGCGTTGCTGCCCTGCCAGACCCTGCTGGCAAAACAGTGAAGGCAACCCGTCTGGATAATGGACTGGATCTTCACTGCGTTTCATGTCCGATCGGGGTTATAATGGTGATCTTTGAATCACGTCCGGATGTGGTTGTTCAGATTTCTGCTCTTGCCCTCAAATCTGGAAATGCTGTAATTCTAAAAGGAGGGAAAGAAGCCCAAAATTCAAATCGTGTGTTAGCAGGACTGATTCGAAAGACGTTGGCAAAAAGTGATTCTGTTCCGGAAAATGCTATCATTTTAGTGGAGACTCGGGATGAAGTGACTGAGCTGGTAAAAATCGGTTCCGGAATTGATTTAATTATACCCAGAGGCAGTAACGAATTAGTCAGGCATATACAGGAAAACGCGCGTGCACCTGTGCTTGGACATGGTGATGGGATCTGTCATGTGTATCTGCATGAGGATGCAGACAAGGAAAAAAGCCTAGATGTCGCACTTGATGCAAAACTTGATTATCCTGCTGTCTGTAATGCTCTAGAAACTCTGCTTGTTCATCACAAATATCCGGATAGTTGGCTTGCGAACATATTGCTTAAAATGCAGGATTCAGGGGTAGAATTAAGGGTCTGTCCGGAAACAAAAAAACGTCTGGAATCATATCCGGATTTAAATTTATCTGCGGCAGCAGATATAGACTGGGAAACTGAGTATGTAGACTTAATCCTTTCAATAAAAACTGTCAAATCTGCAGAAGAAGCAGTAGAACACATCAGCCAGTTTGGATCCAAACATACAGAAGCAATTGTAACCGAGAATTCCGACCTTTCAGAGTGGTTCATGAACACGGTTGACGCAGCAGGAGTATTCTGGAACGCCTCAACACGCTTTGCTGACGGCTTCCGTTATGGTTTAGGAGCAGAAGTAGTGGTAAGCACCGGGAAAACCCATGCCCGCGGTCCTGTGGGACTTGAGGGTCTTGTAATTTACAAATACAAACTATATGGTAATGGCCATGTTGCAGGAAGTTACGGTAAAGGCAAAAAGGATTTTATTCATCAGGATATTAAATTGTGAACAAAGATATTTAAGTTGTTTTATTAGAACTACAATTAAACTGCCATGTATAAATTACATTTAGATCGAGAATTAGCTAAAGATGTTTTTATAAATTCCTCAAAAGAAACCCTCGACTGGGTTGTAAACGCAATCGCAAACATTGTAGTTGCTGACGGGATAATTGAAAAACATGAGTTTGTAGCTCTGCAGGAAGCTATTGGACTTCTTCAAGATAAGGAAGAAATTCATGCACTGATGGATAGAGTGAAGAAAAAGGAAATAATAGAGATCAAGAGCATCAGAATAAACGATGAATTAGCTATCAAAGTATTCTTTTACCTTGCTGCAATTGCGGTGATTGATGGAGAGCTTAAGAAAAGTGAAGCAGAAATGCTGAAAAAATGTGGACTTTGCATGGGACTGGATGATGATTTAATCAAAGCAGTAATACAGTGGACTTTGAAACAAATGGAAATCAACCGCAAATTGAAAGAGGATTTAAATAAAAGCAATAATTTTCGCTCACGAATAATTGAGAGCATTCTTTGAATTATTAATAGAAACTTGTCACCATTAAATATACTGCATTTGCAGGGTATTCTTTAAATAAGAATGTAGCTGTTCCCCAGTTTTCCGATCACAATAATTAATTATTTTACGTATTTTCAGTATCATATGCCTCCCTGTTTTCGGATTTGTGCAATCCGACTAGGTTCAATCTTTCCTGTCTTAATCTTATTGTTTTTTTTGACAGACGTCCGCTCTGCGTATGCGCAGGCTAATTTTGTTCCCTTGGAAAGAGGTGATGTTTCTGAACGAGAAGAACATCTAACATTTTCTCCAGGTTTAAAGCTCTCAGGAGATTACAGATTTCGAACGTCGAAGATTCATTCGCAGTCTCTACCGGAATCACGTACGGAAACCAATTCCCCTGAAGAATTTTCTTTTGACCAAGACCTGCGTATTCATCTGCGTTCAATGGTACACAGGGTGATTTCATTAAACCTGGAAATTGCAACCAATCAGGAACCAATTTATCAGTCAGATATCAGGGCATCCCGGACTTCCCGTATAACAGGATCTGAATCTCAAGCAGCAAATCTCACTGCAAGACAATCCTATCTGGAACTTAACAGGAATCCTAATGAAGAGACAAAATTGGGAAAACATGTGATTAACATTGGCGACCGCAGGGGTAAAGTATTCTCAGGAATCCTCAGTGGTTTTTCACAGCGCTGCAAAGCAGGTACTTGGTGTTATGAAATTGGGGCTATGAAGCTATCCTCGGCAGATGCTGACTGGCTTTATTTCTTTTCTTTGGATTACCCATTCTGGCATGATGTGGATTCTCAAGGAGAAATTATTGATTCCCTACGGTTAGAATTATTCCGTATCAAATACACAGAACACGATGTCCCCTTAGGACTGAACAATGTACCTGCGAGGCGCATTTCAGACAGTACTTTAGCCAGCCTTGAAAGTAGCGGTTTTAAATCAGGAAGCAGTTGCAATTCAAGTCTTAAGGATTACACGCTTAATTCTGACTGCAAACCTATTTACTACAATGCTCACGAACAGGAATATTTTGGACTGCGAATAAATTGGGAAACACCTGTATGGGCTGTTTATGCTGATATTATTTCCAATCAGGGCAATCGAAATTATTTCCTATATGACGACAGGCATAATCTGGAGAAAAGAAAAATTTCCGGAGGGGCCGCCGAACTGCAACTCAGCTGGAAAAGAGATGGTGATGAATTTACATTTATCAGCATGATGGCACAGGGTGATGATCAGCTGGAGGACAGCAGCAAAAATGGAGTTAATTACAAACGGAATCTGGAAGGATATTTTGAAATTGCGCCGGGGACTTATCGTGGCACACAGTTTTACTTCAATGGGGGCAGCCCTGAACTCAACAGCGGTACAGGACTCGGACACTCCATAAACAACACGCAAATGAACGGATTGCGTTACCGCTATGACATCCCCGAAACAACTTCTGTTTATCGTTTTGGGCTTTACCAGCTGAAGCGACTCAAACCAGTAATTGACGCTCTTGGTAATAAATCAACCATGATTGGTAATGAATGGGATAATACTTTCACTATGCAGATAATAAATCATGCTGAACTGGACCTGGATTTTAACGCATTCGTGCCTTCAGGAGCATTCAGTTATGATGACCATACTGCTTCAAGCGGAGAGAAACACCTGATCTTTCATTTTGCAGGGAGACTTACTTACTCATTTTGATATGCCATTTCCAAATCCAGAAGGGGATTTATGAAACAAAAAAGAATCGCAAAGATTGAAAGAATAACCAGCGAAACGAAAATAAAACTCGAACTTAACATTGACGGTTCCGGAAAAGCAGATGTTAAAACCGGAATAGGATTTCTGGACCATATGCTGGATTTATGGGCCTTTCACGGTTTGTTCAATCTAAAATTAACCTGCAAAGGCGATCTGGAAATTGATGCCCATCACACAACTGAAGATATCGCCATCGCTCTTGGAAGTGCCCTGGCCGAAGCAGTTGGTGAAAAAAAAGGAATTGTTCGATACGGTTTTTCCTATCTCCCCATGGATGAAGCCCTGCTGCGGGTTGCACTTGATTTGTCAGGCAGACCTGAATTTGTCTTTTCCGGAGAATTTGTACAGGCATCAATAGGTAGTCTGGACACTCAGATGATCAGGCACTTTTTCAAATCACTGGCCATGTCTTCCAGGATGACACTGCATATGTCCATTCTTTATGGAATTAACGATCATCACAAATGCGAAGGTCTGTTTAAGGCATTAGGAAGGGCATTAAGGCAGGCTGTTGAAATTGATCCCCGTCGTACTGGAGTAGCATCAACCAAGGGGATTCTCTGATTATCATGAATGTAATCATTGATTACAATGTGGGTAACCTGCATAACCTGAAAAACGCTTTGGATTATGGTGGAATTGAAAGTAAACTTGTCTCCCATGCAGATGATGTTAAAAAAGCAGATCGAATTTTGCTGCCGGGAGTGGGTGCATTTGCTCCGGCTATGGATCATTTAAAACATTCAGGAATGCTTGAGGCACTGCATGAAAAAGTGCAGTCAGGAACTCCAATGCTGGGAGTTTGTGTGGGGGCACAATTGTTGATGGATAACAGCGAAGAAGATGGGTTTCATGACGGATTAGGCTGGATTCAAGGGAAAGTAAAACGTTTCAGTCATGAACTGAAAATTCCTCAAATTGGATGGAACTCCGTTACACAGCAAAAAAAAAATCTACTGTTCAAGGATGTTTCTGATGAAATGCATTTTTACTTTGTTCACTCCTATCACTTGGAGCCTGCAAACAGTGATCAGGTTCTAGGAATCACAAATTATGGATATGACTTTGCTTCAGTTGTCTGTAAAGACAATTTGTGGGGTGTACAGTTTCATCCTGAAAAAAGCCAAAATGCGGGACTGCAGTTGTTGAAAAACTTCTGTACGCTCACATAGAGCTTTCTCAAGTTCATATAGAATAATTTGAAAAATTAAAGCCTAGTCCTGATAATGGATCCAAAGAAAAAAACAATAACAATTTAATATTTAAAATAATGGCACTGGAACAAACTTTATCAATCATCAAGCCAGACGGAGTAAGGCGAAATCTTGTGGGAAAAATACTCAGTCGATTTGAAGAAAATAACCTGCGCATTGTTGCTACCAAAATGATTCACATGACCATATCGGAGGCAGAAGGGTTTTACGCGGTTCACCGTGAACGTCCTTTCTTCAGTGAACTCACACAATTCATGAGCTCTGGTCCTGTTGTGGTATCAATTCTTGAAGGTGAGAACGCAGTTTCACATCACAGGGGAATAATGGGGGCAACTAATCCTGCCGAAGCAGCAGAAGGAACAATTAGACGTGATTATGCAGAGAGTCTGGGGGAAAATACAGTCCATGGCTCAGACAGTCTTGAAAACGCGGCTGTTGAAATTGCTTACTTCTTTTCACAGACAGAAAGAGTAAATTCTGCTTCCTGATCTATTTTTTTGAAACGTAGAATATCCTGTTTGAGTAAGATTTCTACTCATTCTCAGGTTTCAATCCAGGGAACCAGTTTTTTCCAGATCTCTTCCCTCCTTCCATATTGCATTGAAGAATGGCCTAGTGGAACAGACTCAATGGAAAGATCATGTTTGATTTTCTGTAGATGCTTCTGAACCTGTCCTCGCTTTAATTTGTCAATTTTGCTGGCTACAATTAGTGACGGCCGCTGATAATATTCCAGCCACTCCAGCAATTGCCTGTCCTGTACTGTGGGATTGTGCCTGCAGTCAATAATCAGCACTACATTTCTAAGAGTTTCACGCTCACTTAAATAAGCTTCAACAAGGTTCTGCCATTTGCGCCGAACGCTTTCCGGAACCTTTGCGTAACCATATCCGGGGAGATCAACAAAATAAAATTGGTCATTAACCTTGAAAAAATTAATCAACTGAGTTTTTCCAGGTGTTGCACTAGTTTTAACCAGTTTCTTTCTATTCAGAAGAGAATTGATCAGTGTGGATTTGCCTACGTTAGAACGTCCGGCAAAAGCAATCTCAGGGAGTGTTGCTGCAGGGAATTGCCTTGTTGTTGATGCACTCAGCAGAAATTCAGCAGAGTGGATTTTCATTTGTCCTTATTTTCATCCACTTGTTCAGGATCAATGACTTCCACTTTGGCTGGCTCAATGATTTCCTCATTATCATCTTTATCAGATTCTTCAGTTTCAGACAGACTTGTACCAAACATTCGATTTGAGAATTGTGCCAGTTTATCAACATTCAGTACCTGCTGTCGGCTGGCCAGATCGAAATACAGTAAACCGGTAACCAGTGAAGCAAATGGATAGAACAGCAGTGATGCCAGATATTGTGACCAGCGGATTGCAAGATGAACTTCTGGATCATTCAATATTTCTGACATTAATATGGGAAGTGAGCTGCTTTGATTTTGCTCAGCATTTAAATTAAATTCAGGCATGAACAGGGTGAAAAAAACAGCAAAAACAATAAACTGCAATATGGTGCTGATAACAACTACAAAAAAAACACGTGATAAATCACCGCGTGCCAGTTGTATGCTCCTTATCATCGCCCGTATTCCGCGCACTCCTTCAACAATGAATACAGGCTGTGACATTGATGTCAGCAGCAAACCGCCAAGCCAGAGTGCTATTATAAGAATATTGAATGGAAAAGGAAGAGTCAGCCCCATCACACCAGTAATAAAGAGCAGGTATTGCAGGATGGCAACATGTATGGTGCCCAGCAGTATAATTGAACGAAACACACGCAGAATTCCAAGTGCGGGGAAAAATCTGCCGAAAGCTGTGCCGATTATTCCCAGTGTGATCCCTGCTTCCAATACCCTGACAGAAAGAAAAAATACAATACTTTCAACCTCACTCATTCCTGCAAAACCAATCAGGAATGCAGGTGCAATCAATACGGCTGTTAAAATCAAAATCGGGATAATGTTTTTCTGATACAGTCTGCCGCTCAGGATAAACAATGATGAAATAGTGTGATTATAAGTGAGTAAATTCATAGAATGTTGTAAAATTAATTTTCTGGCTTTGTAATCATTCAGCATACAAAGCCTGTGAATGTATCACAAGCAAAAGAACGTGATGGAATCTCTAAGTGTGAGCTAAGCTTTGCAAAAAGCTTGCACGGATAAGTCTCGTTAGTTAGAATTGGCTGCTCCGAAAGGGATTTTTTGGCGGAGAATTTCTGCTGCGGAGAGATGACCGAGTGGCCGAAGGTGCGTGACTGGAAATCACGTGTGCGGGCAACCGTACCGAGGGTTCGAATCCCTCTCTCTCCGCCACATACCTATTCCATCCTGTCCCATATCATCCCAAATACAAGCTATAAACTGTTGTAAACACTGGTTTCAGATAAATTAGTGTTTCCAGTTCATTCTATACAATTCTATTGCTTCCTGAACTTTTTGGTGGTAAAATTGGTGGTAAAAGATTTTTATTTTGGTGGTAAAAATCAAAACATACTTTTTTATAACCACGAATTATTCCATGAGACCCTCAAATCTGCTAACTGAATTATCTATTAAACAATCGAAACCTAAAGAAAAACAGTACAAGATTACTGATGGTGAAGGAATGTACTTAAGGATTCATCCTAATGGGTCTAAATATTGGCAGTTACAATATTGGTTTGAAGGGAAGCAGAAAATTAACTCACTTGGTATTTGGCCTGAAGTTTCATTAAAGCAGGCAAGAGAAAAAAGATATGAAGCAAAGAAAAAATTAAAAGAAGATAAAAATACTGCTTGGAAAGATTTACAAAGCTATGAAGAGGCAGGGACTCATCAAGAAAAAGTAAATTTCACAACTTTCCAAAATGTTTTTCAGGAATGGTTCAGTAGGCAGTCTAAAAATTGGACTGAAAGACACTCTAGAGGCGTAGAAAGTAATCTTAAAATGTATGTTTTACCTGATCTTGGTGAAATTCCAATTGCTGACATTTCCACACAAGATGTTATTGCTATCCTTAGAAAAATAGAAGCTGATGGCAAGTTTGAGACTTGCTACAGGTTGAGACAAAAGATCGAAGCAATCTTTTCATATGCAGAGATTGAAGGAAAATGTGTTGGCAATCCTGCTAAAGGTCTTCAGCAAATACTCACCAAACCACAACCAAAGTCCCAAAACTCTCTCCCAATATCTGAATTACCAGAATATCTAAAAAAAATAGCTGCGGACAAAGTCACAGCTCCTACGACATTGCTTGCAATGAAGTTCATCATATTAACTTTTGTACGAACCTCAGAGTTACGTTTTGCTGATTGGAAAGAATTTAAAATTGATTGCACTGAACCTCTTTGGGTTATTCCTGCAGAGAGAATGAAAATGAGGAAAACACATCATGTTCCTCTTTCAAGACAAGCTGTGAGCATCTTGAAAGAAATGGAGCAATATTCAGGGCAGGAAGAATATGTATTCCCTCAATTCTATAATAGGAAAAAGCCCATGAGTGAAAATACTCTTCTGTATTTTTCAAATCGGCTGGGTTATGCAGGAAGAAACACCATCCATGGTTTCAGGGCATTAGCATCTACCGTGTTGAACGAAAGCAGAAAATGGCATCCTGATGTGATTGAAAGACAATTAGCCCACCAAGAATCAAATAAAGTGCGAAGTGCCTATAACAGGGCAGAGCATCTTGACGAGCGTAGAAAGATGATGGAGTGGTGGTCAGATTACATTGAATCATTAATGTTTACTTCTGACTTAATTTCTACAGATGATAATCGAGGGACAATATGATTGAATATTTAAATTTAGAAGAC
>ENA-UPTF01001101-UPTF01001101.1-marine-metagenome-genome-assembly--contig:-NODE-1101-length-17543-cov-4.643250_pt1 | contig 17543 bp, 14 predicted proteins | sample MGYA00238166_ERZ767019 | MGnify/ENA primary metagenome ERZ767019 (study PRJEB28930, sample SAMN06266391) | marine metagenome | isolation source: Sea water from 250 m depth | place: Atlantic Ocean...
ATCGTATTAGGTCAACAGCTTGTGCGAATTGTTGAGTTGTATACCTACGTCGCATATTTTGTAGTATTGGATTTGCCCCACTTTGCAAAGGGATATGAAAATGAGGACAGAGTCTGGAGTCGTCCCAGAGGGATAATAAGGCTCCCGTGATTTCTTGTGGTTGAAGAGAGGATACTCTGATGCGGGGTATAGTGGTTTCCGATAATATTCGCTTTATAAGACCCGTTAAATCCATCCTTGCTAGGTCAAAACCATATGATCCCAATTGAGTGCCAGTTAAAACTACTTCTTGGTAACCGTGGTTTTGAAGATCTATTATTTGTCTTATCAGATCTTCGGTGCTTATGCTTCTTTCCCTCCCGCGTACTTTCGGAACTATGCAGTAGGCACATATTTGGTTGCAGCCTTCCTGTATTTTTACCATAGCCCGAGTCCGATATATACCTGAAGTTTCTGTGTCAGATTGGCTAGAGACTGAGAGACTGGCAGGTACCTGTGGTTTCCTAGGCTGAAGGTCGGAACTTTGTTGGTGCAATTTAATTGTTTTAGTGACTAGATCGTGCTTTGTCGTGTTGTTTATCACCAGAGAGACACAATCTAGCTTTTCTAGATCTTCAGCTGCTCGCTGTGGGTAACAACCCGTGGCAACTATGATTGCATTAGGATTAATGCGTCTTGCTGCTCGCAAGGCCTGGCGAGCTTTTGCATCGGCGTTTGCAGTAACGGTACAGGAGTTGAGTACATAAACATCTGCATCAGCTACTGATTCGATTGGTTCGTAACCTGCCTCAGAAAATTGACGGGCTATAGTTTCACTATCAGATTGGTTTAGTTTGCAGCCATGAGTTTGGACGACTACTTTGCCTCTTAAGTTCGGTTCAGAATTAAAATTATAGGTCATATTATTCGGATTCGCCTGATTGGCAATCTTGGTTGAATGTAATTTCCTCTATCAGATCCCAAATTTTTTCTACTCCAGCACTGACATCATCCAACAATAGAAACAAATAGTCCACCCGTGTCCGCTCGTCTTGTACACGTTCCAATGTGTCAGAAAATCCAGACAATTGTTTGAAAGCTTCTGTTATTGTTCGCTCGTTGCTCTCTATGCCAATCTCATAGGCATAATTCTGTGCGCTTTCTTCTTGGGATATGGTTTTTCCATTGCACAGGGCATGGCTTTTGACTGCTAACATCAAACTTCCCCATAAAAGTTCTTCAGTTTGCGACCACCTTCCGGATCTCAAAACAGATAATGATTTGTCGAGCAGCTGAAGGCTTTGACTGCGGTAACGTTTTATCTGTGAGATGTCCTGAGTCAATCTGTGTCCTCTGATTAATACTAAGCCTTGCGCATTAATATTGAATGGCTCACTTTGGATTGCTGTGAAAAACTATGACCCATTCAATACTTGATTGGCCTACCAAACTCGAGGTGTTGAAGTATTTAGGATGATTTTGACATTGTATACCATGTTTATATTCGATCTCTTTGTTTTGTTACCATTCTTAGTGATTTCCTTCCTACAGATTAGATTATGTCAGAAAAGTTTGTTAATTTCTGAAGGTGTAGTAGGCTAATGTACGGTATGTGTTATCAAAAAACGTAGGTGTAGATCGAATGGTGACCACAGTTTTTCGCCATCAGAGTACTCCCTGTAGAATCCATGGAGGATACTCTGTTCTTTATAAATTATCAGAGGAAGTAGATCGGCTCAAGGGAGCTAGAGTGATGGTGGTTTGTGGTCAAACTGTGGCCCACAAAACCCATATTCCAACCGTGGTCCAGGAAATTCTTGGCGATAAATTAGTAGGATTATTTGACGGCGTTAAATCGGGGTCTCCTTCCACAACGGTACTAGATGGGGTTTCGATGGCTAATGAATTAAACCCTGATGTCATCATTGCGATCGGTGGTGGTAGCGCGGTTGTTACTGCTAGGGCTATAACCATTTTATTAGCTGAAGGTGGAAATCTTAAGGATCACTGTACTAAATATCCTGAGGGCCAACCCCCAGTAAGTCCAAGATTGATGAAGCCTAAGTTGCCCAATATTGTGATAGTGACTACTCCAACGACCGCTACGAATCGATCAGGAACAGCTGTGATTGATTCTGAAACGGGACATAGATTGGAGTTATTTGATCCTAAAACTCGTCCTGGAGTAGTGTTTTGGGATTCGGAGGCTTTACTTACGGCTCCTCTAGAACTGTGCATTAGCTCGTCGGGATCCTTATTGAGCGGAGTCTTGGCGGGATTGCAATCCGTTAATTTGAATGTTTTGGCCGAAGGCGATTTGCGGCAATCTCTAATTATTTTGATGGATAATATGCACCGGATTAAATCGAGTCCGGAGGATGGTCAAATCCGTATCAATCTGTGCGCTGCTTCGTATATGTATAATAGGGCCTCTGATAGCGGATTCACAGGGTCTGCGACTGGTGTAGTTACGGCATTAGCTCATTCTTTGGATGCTAGGTATATAGGATGTGACCATGGATCAGCGTATTCTATTCTGACAGCTCCGGGTATGAGATTCAATGTTGATTATAACTGTACCGGTCAATCGAGATTGGGACATATTTTAGGAGTGTCTGAATCTCCAAACGGAGACAAAACAACGTCTGAAGCTGCGGCATGCAGAGTCAGCGATATATATAGTAACTTGGGGATGCCGACTAGGTTGCGAGACGTTGGTGTGCCTCGAGATGGTATACGAACTATTGCAGAGGACGCTATGACTGATTTCGCTTTGCACCGAAATATTAGACCTGTACACGATGTAAGTGACTTAGAGAATATGATGGACGAAATCTGGTAGTCTCTCGGGCTAGTTATATATGGCATTTGTAATTAGAATCCTGTTAATTTATCTCTGTCATATCATTTATTTAAAAGTTAAAATCAAAACTCATACTTTTCAGGAGGACAGCAAGTAAATGGCTTCCCATAATGTAAGAACAGAAAGAGATTCTATGGGGGAAATGGAGGTCCCGGTTGATGCGCTCTATGGTGCTTCAACCATGAGGGCTGTATTGAATTTCCCGATAAGTGACCTCAGGTTTTCTCGCACTTTTATCAGGGCTTTGGGATTCGTGAAACAGGCAGCTGCAAGAGCCTATATGGAAATGGATGTCTTGGACAAGGATATTGGAGGTGCTATTGACGGAGCTGCACAAGAGGTCATAGATGGCAAATTAGATCACCATTTCGTTTTAGATATTTTTCAGACTGGGTCAGGGACATCGACTAATACCAACGCTAATGAAGTCATCGCTAATAGGGCATCCCAATTAATGGGTGGTGATCTAGGCTCTAGACTGGTCCACCCAAATGACCACGTTAATCTAGGTCAGTCTTCAAACGATGTTATCCCAACGTCCATACATTTGGCCGCGTTATTAGCGATCAAGGAAGATTTGATTCCAGCGCTAAAAAACTTGGAATCGGAGCTTCGAAAAAAATCTGAAGAATTCTGGCCAATTATTAAAACTGGGCGAACTCATCTGCAAGATGCGACTCCTGTAAGATTGGGACAGGAATTTCTCGGATTTTCAGGACAAGCGGAAAATAGTATAAAGCGTCTGGGGAGAGCTCAAGACGCCTTGGCAGAAGTTGCCCTAGGAGGGACTGCCGTTGGTACTGGTGTTAATACTCATCCCGAATTTTCTCAACGGGCTTGCAAAATAATATCTGATACAAGTGGCGTGACCATCAGAGAAACCACGAACCATTTTCAAGCTCAGTCAACGTTGGATGCTTTAGTAGAGGCTAGTGGTCAATTACGAACTGTCGCTATCAGTTTACATAAGATTGCCAACGATATTAGATTTATCGGGAGCGGGCCACGAGCAGGATTGGGAGAAATTCTATTACCTGAAGTTCAACCTGGGAGTTCAATAATGCCTGGGAAAATCAATCCTGTGATTTCGGAATCCGTTATCCAGGTGGCAGTCCAAGTTTTTGGTAATGACGCTACTGTTGCTTTGGCAGGTCAAGGAAGTTATTTTGAGTTGAATACTATGATGCCAGTTGCAGCTTTTAACATTTTACAATCAATTGAGTTGCTCTCTACGTCTGCCAATAATTTTGCGGACCAATGTGTTAAAGGAATTCAAGCGACTTCAACTGGGCCTGCTATGGTTGAGAAAGGTCTAATGTTAGGTACGGCTTTGTCACCTGCTATAGGGTACGACGCAGCGGCTGCTATTGCTAAAGAGGCATCTGGATCTGGTCAAACCATTCGTGAAGTAGCAAAGATTAGAACTGAGTTATCCGATGATCAATTGGACCAACTACTTGATCCAGAGGATATGACTCATCCCAGTTTAGAGGTAAAGGGTGGAGGTGGGTAGGCTATGCATCTCTGTGGTTTAATACTTTAATAATTTGAGGTGAATTTATGATTTATGATTTCAGAATGTATACATTGAAACCTGGCAAGACCCAAGAGTACATGGATGCTGTGAGGGAATTGGCTTTACCAATTCGGAAACGACACGGGGTTAAACTTGCAGGCTGGTATTATAGTGACATTGGAGAGTTAAATCAGGTGGTTCATATATGGGCTTTTGACGATGAGAAGCATATGAAAATTGCGAAAGAAAACGTCGCTAAAGACCCTGAGTGGACTGGGAAGTATATACCGAGAGTACATGACTTAATTGATTCCCAGAAAACTTATTTGATGATGTCCGCTGATTTTGCACCTATACCCTCTTAGTATGATGCAAAATTGATAAGTAATACTGCAGGGGCTAGACACATCTAGTCCCTGCAGTATTACTTATATATGAAACGAATATTAAATAAGTTTTTCGGGTGTGATGATCCCTTCGAAATCTTTAGGGGAAGCAGGGTTTTCGGGCTTTACTCCGAGCTCAGTTTCCATAAACCAGTAAACTTGCTTTAAATGGTGGGTGCTGTGGCTCAGAATTATGTTTAGTAGTTCGACCACGGTTACCTCTCCTCCGTAATGAGCAGGGACCACTCTATCAAACGATTCATCTTTTCCACTACTCAAAAATTCGGTCACATCGTGTCGGACTTGATCTCCGTATTCAGCTATGCTGGCGGGAGCCACTATATGTTGCAAACGATCCTTACAGGCTTTCATATCGTCCGTACTCATGCTGCCGTGCTCATGGCTTCTCCATGCAAGCTCCGGGAAGGAAAGAATATGCATGATAGTATCCCTCAGGGTTTCGGGTCTCCACGCAACCATCTGCTGCAACTGTTCACTGGAAAGCTGGAGGGTCGCTCGATTTGTAGCTTGAATAATAGCGTTATATTTTTCTGAGAGCCAATTCGTTTTGCCAGAGAGATCGGGTTCAATTGTCAAATTCAAGGCAGGTATCAATTTACGAGGATAATACCCAATGATAACTTCGTCATCATCGATTACTGTAACTGGGACTGCCTTAACTCCCTTGTTCTCTAGGTAATCTCGTGCCGGTTGATCTGTAGCTAAGTCGTGGTGTTCATACTGGACACCATTAGACGTGAGAAATTCTTCTAACGTCCTGCAGCTGAATCAACCAGGGTTGGTATAAACATGCACTTCCATAGCTTACCTACGCTCCTAAAATTTAATTACCGGGGTTGTCTGTTGAATCCGATTGTTCACCTAGTATGTCTTGTAGCGTACGGTCCAAATCGGGGTTAATATCTGTTGATTCTGGGAATGGAGTGTAACTGAAATCCAATCGGGCTTTGTCAATGATATCCTTAGCCTCTGAATTATTGTTTGCGATCCGGTCTAGTGAGGACTTGAGTTTATCTGATTCGTTGTCCCCCAATGTTTTTAGCTCTGAGAGGTCAATGTTAAGGTTAAACATTACCTTAAGCCTTCGCATGATATCGTAGAATGCCCGATGATCGGTTGGTATACCGACTTGTTGGTTAGAAGAAGTTGCAAATGGATACATTGGCGCCATCGCACCTAATCGGAATATTTCCACATCTGGATGTTCAAAATGAGCCATATTTATCAGCGCCATCCCGATAGTGGGGCCTTGGCCACCATTTTTCCCATAGCTGGAATATTGTAAGCCGAATTTGTCCAGATTTTCTTTCATATTTTCTTTACTGTACACACAGCTCACCCTGCGCTCTATATCTGGCGGCGCAGGTCCATTGTATCCTTCAATGGTGACGGTTTGCTCGATACCGATTTCACTAAGAGCCGCAAAGAAGGCATCTCCGTACAGGTCAATACGATACCATGGCTCGTCACCACGGAATATTATTAATCCGTCACCCGCATCATAGAAGCTATTATCCCATGCCATAGGAGCACTGGGGAGTCCATCCTCGAATGATGCCCGAGGACGGTAAGCATCATGCGTCCCGGAAATTTGGAATGGGAAGCAAATATCCGAAAGCTGTCTGGACATTTCGGCGATCTTTTTTGCTTCTAACTTCCGTATTAAATATCTAGTTAAGCCGCTGGAGATATCCCCACCATCTGACCATTGTCTTCTCCAGCCCGCTATTAAATATTTTGCTGATGGCTTTTCGTGTATTATCAACAAATCGCTTGGCATTATGATTCTTTTTCCTGCAGTATTTTTACTGTATTAACTGAAGTCGGTCGATTACGAGAAATAACAATTTTATTTTATACTAAATTACACGGATCTAGCTAATCTACAATGCTTCGTGGACAGTAATTTATAATCTTCACAGTATATTTGATGTTAGTCTTTGTTATTAGATAACTCATAATATCTCTATTATTAAATTATTCCGATTTGGTGACTTCAACAACTTTAACGGAAAGCTGGCATTACTTGGTTGGCAAATAAGACCAGGTCATCTGTAATTATGGGGTCGGGAAATATAAGGAAAAAATAACCGATTCCATAGTCGGAGTACGATTTGATCTGACGTATACATTGTTCAGGTGTGCCGTGAATGGACTTGGAGATTTCCGATTTGTAACTATCTATATCCATGTGTGATGCTTTCGCCAATACCGCTACCTTTTGCTCAAAAGCGGATTGGGTTTCTGCGATAACTATACGGGTGTTATGTGTTACTTCTATTTCTGAAAAATTCCTGTCGACATCTGTACAATGCTGCTCTAAGAGTCCTAATTTGGCCGAATGCTCTGGGATGTTCAATTCTGATCCGATGTTGCAGATGTCTGCATGTTTCGCGACTGCTCTAAGAAGATGGCGCTCTCCATGCCCGCCGATTATCAGAGGGGGATGGGGGATTTGGACAGGTTTAGGGTTTATTGAAGCCTGAAACGTGTGGTAAAAGGACCCAGTAAAAGTTGTACTGTCTTGCATCCACAGTTGTTTGATTAATGAAACTGATTCTTCTAACATTTTTACGCGTCGTGCAGTCTCGGGGAACTCGATCCCTGCCGATTCGTGGTCTCGCCTATTACCCCCAGCACCTATTCCCAATTCCAATCGGCCATTACTTATCACATCCAATGTTGCTCCCATCTTAGCCATTAATAGGGGTGGTCTATACAGGTTGGCTAGCACCATAGGTGTGAGACGTATTTTTTTTGTGATGCCCGCAAGTGCCGAAAGGGTTGTCCAACATTCCAGGGCTGGAATACCTAGAAGATCGTACAAAGTAACAGAATGGTACCCTAATGTATCAGCTAGGATCACGGCCCTTTTAAGTTCTTCAAAAGTATAACCGCTCTGATGGATACGAAATCCAAACTTAATTTTTGATTGCATAGTCTATTGTATAAGGTTTAAATAGGATTGTGGTGGAATTGGAGCGCTTTGTTTAAATTAGGCTGTAGGGCACAGGCGATAGCCAGTTAAACCTGCTATCGCCTGTGCCCTTTATCCAGGATCATTTTTCAAAAGCTGGGATAACTTCTTGACCCATTAATTCAATCGATTCCATCACGCGGTCGTGCGGGATGGTTTCAGTCTGCATGATTAACATGCATTGGTCTACACCTATGTCTTCGTACATTTTTATGGTTTTTATACAACTTTCCGGGTTTCCCGCTATGATCACCCCTCTATCAGCTAGGGTGTTAGCGTCTAGTTGGGCGACAGCGGCCCTGGCCGCGCCTGGCCCAGAATCAAGAGAGAGGCCAGCATTGGCAGCCTGTTCTTTGTGTTCATCATCTGATTGCCTGAGCCATCGTCCGAAATCGGCCTGCAGGTCATCCGGCACACCTCCCCAGGCTTCTAATAACTCTTCGTATGCTCCTATTCTGCCCTGAATATAAGGTTTATCCGGTCCGAAAAATGTCTTCATGGATTCTGCCGCGAGTTCTTTGGCTTCTTGGTCATCTTTGCCACAGAATGCATGGACATTGTTACCCCAAAAATCGTTGACGAAAGCACCCACTGGATCTGCGTCCTTGATGGCGTCTCTGTATACTTTTACATGGTTTGCCAGTATATCCACTGCGTAAGAACCGGACGACAATACACCAATGCCTTTTTGGGCAGCCAATCTGAAACTTTCAGTTTGCGTGCATGCTAGGTACATTCTTGGGTGAGGTGTCTGGTATATGCTGGGGAGGATACGTCTTGAAGGGACGTTCCAGAATTTTCCTTCCCAGGCAAATTCTCCCTTAGTTTGCCAAATTTGGGGGAGCATATTGAGGGATTCATCCCAACGTTCGCGAGTCTCTCTGGGATCTATTCCTTGTCCAATTTGTTCATAGGCGTTGGACCTTCCTGTACCAAATTCAACTCGACCATCAGTCAATTGATCAACCATAGCAACCCGTTCGGCTATATGAATTGGATGATGGCTGGGTAAAATAGATACACCAAAACCGATCCTGATGTTTTTGGTACGTTGGCTTAATGCGCCAAATAATACCTCAGGGCAGGGTGATCCCGAGAAACCGGTTAAGAAATGGTGTTCTACGAACCACAGGTTGTGGAATCCCATCTGGTCTGCTAGTTCGCATTGTTCTAAGGTCTCTTTGTATAAACTATTCCAGTCAATATCGCCGTCTTCCATCTCCCGTTGCGTCTCAAACAAAAGACCGATTTTCATAGGATTCCTCCTCACTTATCGATTTCGATTAGTATACCTTATATGTAATCCGGCTTGTACTGGATATATTGGGTGATATTTCGTACACGGAAATAGCACTATGTGGTTTTATAAATTTGCTATTTCAATTGGGATAACCTCTTCACTTAGTTCGAAACCGAAGACTCGCGAAAAAAAATAATATTGGGCCTCTATGGCCCTTGTAATATTATTGGCTTGTCGAAAACCGTGCTGCTCTTTTTCAAAGCAGATGTAAGCAGCGGGATATCCTTTATCTTTTACTGCGTTGAACATATTTTCTGACTGGTTGGGAGGCACTATCTTGTCTTCCTGTCCTTGAAACAAGATCATAGAACAGGATAACTGGTTGATGTAGTTGATAGGAGATCTATTGAAGTATAGATCTCTGGATTCTGGCAATGGTCCGATAAGGCTGTCTAAATAACGAGATTCAAATTTATGGGTATCGGCTGCAAGAGCCTCTAAATCGCTTACTCCGTAGTAGCTTGCTCCAATTTGAAATACGTTCGTAAATGCGAGACAGGCGAGTGTCGTATATCCACCTGCACTACCACCTTGTATAGCCATTCGATTCCCGTCGACAACGCCAGTTTTTGCGAGGAAATTCGCTCCTTCCCCACAGTCATTTACATCTCGTATACCCCAGTTGCTGCGCAAACGTTCTCGATATGCGCGGCCGTAGCCTGTACTTCCACCATAGTTAACATCAAGTACCACGAACCCTCGGCTGGTCCAGAATTGGACAGACAAATCAAGTGCTATTGAGGTTGCTCCTGTCGGGCCTCCGTGACTCTTGACTAGTAAGGGTGGTTTCTCGCCGGGTAACCCCGCGTACAAGGGATTAGTAGGGTGATAAACAAATGCGTGAGTAGGGAAACCGTCGGATGTTTCATAGGTTATGGTTTCCGGTATAGATATACACGCAGACTCCACTTGATTTGACTGTGCACTCCTGATTTTTTTCAAATTATCTCCTGTAGGATTCATGGATAGTATAGACATCGGTTCTGCAGGAGATGCTGCTTGAAATAATACTAAATCTGTCTTTATTCGGACGTCTCCTCTTCCAAATTCTGTGTAAGGAATAACGTAGTCCTCAAATGTATTTTCAAAAACATCGAGTTTCCCTAACTTCCAAACTCCTTTTTGGTTATATGCCGCTATTAGCACATCGCTAGATAGGTATCCGTAGGTAGACATTCCAAGTGACCAGGGAGGTCTGGTGAATTCTGCATCGATGGGGCATAGGGGCACAACTTTTCCTGATTGAAACTTATACAGATTCCACCATCCGGTTCTGTCAGAAACAAAATGGAGGACTCCATTCGGGGACCATGTCGGTTCCAATATAGAATCTGAGGGGCCTGAGGGGATCTTGTAGCTGTTTTGGAGTGAGCCGTCGTCGGTTAAATCTGCTATCCATAACTCTGTACAATCCCAGGGCATGTTGGGATGGTTCCATGTGATCCAGGCCAGTTTAGTAGCTTCTGGATTAATCCTTGGTGAGGAATAAAAGTCGTTCCCAGTAACCAGATACCGAACCTCGCCGATTATCTTTGGATCAATGCTTACGATGCTGTTAACGGGATTATCCTGAGAATTAGAGTGATCTTCTAGTACGTAAGTAATCCGGTTTCGTTTGTGGTCATATACTCCATCTGCATATCTGAAGTCGCCGGGGACTGTTATTGGAACAGGCGTTTGATGCTGTTTTTGGATATAGATGCGTTGATCACTGTAATTGCTGAAATACACGGTTTGGTCTGTTACCAAATATGATGAGCCTCCATATTCATGGACTAGACTTCGGCAACTATAGGGGTTGGGTGTAATGTCCTGCGTATTTCCGTCAGGAGTATGCTTTACCAGCACTTGTCTGCCACCGTCAGATGGACGACCTTCGATCCAGTAAATGTCTTCACCGTCAAAAGACAGTTGCCCTAAAGAGACAGTGTCATTAACTATCAAATTGGACGATACGGGGGAGGGCCATGATCCGAATTGTGATGGTGTTTTGTCCAACTTTGTTTCCTCATTCCCATTCAATGGTCTAAATTATGGTTTAGCTTACGGAATATGCTAAGGTATAGCATACTAGAATATAAATTGCCAAAATGAGGCAAAGTAAACTTGCAGAGGCATTTTACATGAGCATAGCATCTATTCTCGAGAATGCGCCGAAGTTAGCCCTGGAATGGGCTTCTGAAAGAGACAATAGACAACAGCGTACTGAAGCAGACCCTGCTGATTATGAACAGCTACGACAACTGGGGATACCGCTTATGGGTGTACCCGTAGAATTCGGTGGCTTCTGGGAGAATTTATCTCAATCCGCCCGCCCCATGTGCACTATGTTACGTATGCTGGCGAAAGGTGATCCGTCTATCACGTTATCTAGCGCTATGCATCAAGGAGTTCTGGCATCCTGGCGGCTCCCATCTGTGCCTGAACCCTTTAATGAAGGGTTTCAGCGGCAAAGAAAAGAAGTGTTTGAAACAGTTATTGGAGGCGCTTGGTGGGGTACTATCGTATCTGAACCCGGGAGTGGTGGTGATACGGGGCTGACTAGATCCCAGTGTATACCGGATGATCAGGGAGACTTTAAATACAGACTCTCCGGCCAGAAGCATTTCGGTAGTGGATCCGGGTTAACTTCATTTATGACGACTCGTGCTGTTGCTGAAGGAGAGAGTACGCCGGATCTGTTTTTTATGGAAGTGCGGAATCAACCGTGGGATGGGAGTACCGGAATGCGGTTATCTAATGCATGGCGCGGACACGGGATGATGTCTACTAATAGTCATGCGTTCGAGTTTCAAAATTATCCTGCTACTCGTATAGCTTGGCCGGGCCACCAGGCTGAAATAATGGCTGCGAACAATACTTTAGGTGGATTGTCGTTTACATCTGTAATTACAGGTGTAGTTGACGCAGCCATGGATTACACTCGAGAACAATTAAAGCAAACCGTTAGTAGCGGTAGTTCTCTTCGTGCATTGCAACAGGTTGAATGGACATTAGCAGAGCAGGAGGCTTGGTTGATCGACCAAGCTTGGGAAGGTGGAGTGAAAGTTCTCGAATCTGGAACTACGGACCGTAAGATTGTATTGACCGTAAAAGAGAGTGTTGCTCGTTTAGCTGAGTCTGTGTTAGGGCGTTTGTGCAGACTCTCTGGAGGAACGGCCTACACTTGGTATTCCCCACTGGGAGCTTGGTTCGAAGATGTAAGAGCTTTAGGCTATCTCAGGCCTCCATGGGCATTAGCTTATGATAATTTATTTAATATGAGTCTACGAGACTAGCCCTAATGTGTGGGCTAACAGCGTGTTAGAAGTTATTCTATAAAACAAAAATGTATTATTGATAGTTTCTCTAAATTATAGGAGTAGGTGCATGGACCACAAGTTTAAGGATATGACAGTTATTCGGCAGGGAGCGTCTAATGGTGACGGAACAGTTATCGGAATAGAGTTAGTGAATGGCACCCAAATTCATGCTGTTTCTGTTGCAAGAGAAGGGTTTTCATATACCGGGCCTACTTGGGCCTATTTATTTGAAAATGAAGGCCTTACACTCATCGATGCCGGAGAACTGGGTTCCTTTTCCAAATTGGATGATGGTCTGGAATGCGCTGGATTCAGAGCGAAAGATATACAGAGAGTAATCATAACCCACGGTCATGAGGATCACGACGGTGCTGTTGCTGAATTGGTGTCAGAAACCGGAGCAGAAGTCTGGGCGCACGACATATATGCGCATCTCCAAGTATATGATCCCAGAACAATAATGAGGACGGCCGCTTCTCCCCTGCAACAAGAAATGCGTCGAGTAGCTGATGCCAACGAATCGTTCCCGTCCGAGTCTCCGGAGCGCGATAATTATATAGCTACGAGAAAAGCTTTAAAGATCGATCATCCTATTCAACACAACGAGGTTATCGGAAATCTGACTCTCCTGTTCACACCGGGGCATTCCCCTGATGAATTATGTATGTCTCTTGATGGAGTGGTATTTACAGGAGATCATGTGCTCCCAGAAATTTCACCTCATCCGACTATGAAAGCTAACTTCTCCACAGATATACGAAACAACCTACCTGGCCAATATCAAGATGCGTCGGACTGGTACGGTTTGGGAACATATTTAAAATCCTTAAAGGTGGTATCGGACCTCGGTGAAGGCGTACAGGTATTGCCTGCACACCGCTATTTCAATCGAGATCATTTCAATTTTATAAACACCGGAAGAGCTAAGGATATTATCCAACATCATGGCGATCGGTTGTCTCATATTGTCGATAAACTGAGTCACGGTGAGATGGGCCTAGAAGACCTGACTAGAGGGATATTCGAACACCGAAAGCTGGAGTCGAATAACTTATTAGCGGGGTTGAGCGAGATCGTAGCCCATGTGGAAGTTTTAGAAGACTTAGGTGATTTGGAAGTGATAGATGGGGTTCAAATCGTTGCCACAGGTCAAAGGAATCATCTAGAGTTCATCAATGGACTGGTTGGCTAACTAGTAAGTCCTAATAAATTCAATAAACTAGATAGTTAATCAGGAGGTGGATAATCTTAACTTTTGAAATGGGGTATAACAGTCCTTGCGAACAACTCCATCTGGTTGAACATTTGTGTTGAATTATTAGCGAGAAATCCCATATTGAAGTCACGGACTCCAGCATCTATACGATCCTCTATTGCTGTTATACATTCCTGAGGAGTTCCAGTTACACACAGGGCTTTTGCTAAATCTTCAGCCGACCGTTCTGGTGTGACGTATCTTTGCCCTACATTTTCTGTGGCAAGTTTTAACGCTTCATTAGAGTCTTCAGAAATCGCGGTAGGTTGGTTGAGACCCCAGTGGAAATTAGAAAGGTCTCTGCCAGCATCCAAGGCAATTTCCTTGATCCTATCATTGGTCGCTTTTAATCTGCGGGCTGTGAACAGGTATGGATACCATCCATCCCCTTGTAGTGCAGCTCTTTTCATAGCGGCTTCGCTACGCCCTGCGATCCAGATTGGTGGATAGGGGGTTTGGACAGGCCGCGGCAATAAAGTAGTATTTTTAAAATCAAAGAATCTGCCCGCATGAGTTACAGAATCCTCTGTCCATAATCGTTTCATAATATCCAGCATTTCGTCTGTGCGGCGACCACGGGTATTGACGGGGATGTCAAGTGCTTCAAATTCTGCGATTGTGTCTCGCTGTCCACTAATGCCAATTCCAAAATCCAGTCTTCCGTTGGATATCACGTCGACGCTGGCGATTAATTTTGCAAGCATGACCGGATGGTAAAGAGGAATTATGACAATTCCAGTCATCACTCTCAATTTACGTGTTGCACCTGCTGCTGCTGCCATTGCCGGAATCGTAAGAAGAGTCGGTCTTGGGGGGGTACCATCCATTATGTGTTCTCCGGTGGTTATCCTGTCGTAGCCCAGGGTCTCAGCATATTTGGCAAATTCTCCAACATCCCAGTAATCATCCAGACTCATATTACAGCCGAAGGTCAAGTTAGGTGTTGGCATGGTCTCTCCATCAACGAATGGTATTAATCGTAATTATATTAAAATTAGCCCGTTGGGATTAAACATTTTAAGTGGGCTAGTCCCTAATTTGGATTCTAGGTTTTTGATAAGCATGAATCATAGCTAATAAACGGACTGTCGGCGATTCCTAAGTGATTTACTTGTCCTCGTAGGATAACATGAGGTTTGTGATTACAGACAAAGTCTCATAGTTTATGGCTCCTGTCCACCGCCGGAATATGTCTCCATTCGAGTCCACAAATATAGTGGTTGGCATGGTTAATACATTGAACACCTTAAAGGCCTTGGGATCTACCAAACTACCCACTGGATAGTTGACGTTCAATGTTTGCATAAGCTTTATAGCTTCCGCTTTGGTGCCCAGACCAGTTTGTTTCCCGACATCTATTCCAATAATAGTTACTTGGTGGTGATATTCATTGTGAAAGTTCTGCAATTCCGGCATTTCTGCCCTGCATGGAGGACACATGGCGGCCCAGAAATTGATGATCACGGGTCCTTTTTGCAAAGAGCCAATTTGAACGTTATCAACATCAAAACTTTTATCGCCGTTATAAATATCAATTGAATAGTGGCTGGCTCCTACGGTGATACTAGGTGTGTTAAGGTGCTCTGTCTCGTTTGTGGCAGGATCCGCAGCGATTGGAGTTTGGTCAACTGGATTAGACAGGATACTGCATCCCATTATTGAAGCGATTGATATCGCTAAAAGACCTACTGTTATGATTTGGATCCTGATATTATCAAACATTATCAAAGGCCCACCCCTATATATCCATGTTACCAAATGTTGTGGTCATGGGCGCGCTTGCTTAATTATCGGGCTTCCAAAACGCGATCAAAAACTAGTAGGGCAATAGGTATTACGGTTATTATGCACATGTTATTGCCTGTATGGCAGTGTCAAATCAGACATGGCCACTAAATATCCCAAGGTGTACAATCTTTGGAACAGCCCTTAGGTAATTGAGATGGAGGCTGATATGCGAATTCTTCTAATTGCGACCAATCGACACAATCGTCTTCAGAGTCGTATGAATGCCCAACCATTGCCTATTGGATTGGCGTACATAGCTGGTCATATAGACCAAGAGCGGCACGAGTTAAAAGTTCTAGATCTTATGTTCTCCGGAGAAGATTACCTTGAAACAGTTGAAAACACCGTGGTTGAGTTTCAACCGGACCTTGTAGGAATTTCTCTTAGGAACCTGAGTAATCATAGCTATTTGAATACCCAATGGGCCTTGCCTTTGACTAAAGCTGTGATTGACAGGGTTAGAGAAAATACCAACGCACCAGTGGTCTGTGGGGGTCCTGCATTTAGCATTCTCCCAGAAGAATGCTTTGAATTTCTGGGAGTTGATTTGGGTCTGGCAGGTGATGCGGGAGAGACCTTTTCAGAGCTGGCTAACCGAATTGAAATTGGAGAGCCTTCATTCCATAACTTGCAGGGCTTGGTATACAGAGACGGCGGCAAAGTGATTTTTAATGGAGCTCAGTGCTCGTCAGATTTTGCCAAACCCCCTCGATTAGAAGAACTCGATATCGCTAAATACAGGCAGGCCGGATTCGGGATAGGTGTATTGACCAAGTTGGGAGGGTTTTATTACCCGACAACTGATTCGGAAACGAAGGCTGATGCAGGGGCCTGGCGAGTAATTCGTTCTGTTGAAGAAGTCGTGGCAGAAGTTAAAGATTTAGAGGACAAATTCTCGCTCCAGAAAATCTTCTTTATAGACAATTGTTTCAATGTGCCCTCTGAGCATGCGAAATCGTTGTGTAATGCCCTGATAGATTCTGATATCAAACTTCACTGGAATACCTGCCTGGCGCCTTATAACTGTGATCAAGAGTTGATTGCGTTAATGAAACAAGCCGGTTGTGCCCTGGTTCTGATGGGTGGTATGGGTGGAGATGCTCACGATGGATTTGTTATGGGTGAAAAGTTGGATCCCCTCTTGGAAACCACCAGGCTTTGCGAGGAAGGTGGGCTTCATTACACGATTTCCCAAAGATTTGGAGAACCTGGTGAAACCAAGGAAACAGTGGACCAGAAATTAGAATTACTACGTAGTTTACGTCCAGCAATGGCAAACCTTAGGGTCGGTGTCAGTCTACTCCCAGGTACTATAGAGGCTCAGATGGCTGTGTCTGAAGGACTCATAGAGGACGAATCCCAATTGCTGAAACCAACTTTCTACCTGGCTGAGGGGGTGAAAGATTGGATTGTAGAATATTTGCAAGAAGCAGCTTCTGGGATGCCTCGATGGAACTTGGTATAGCAACTATGAATATTTCAAAATTATTGACACTTTGTATTTGACGCTGCATGACTGCGAATAAAATACCCAACATTCTAATTATGCAGTCTGGGGGATGTACACCTGTTCTCAATCAAAGCTTGAATGGTGTCGTCGCAGCAGCGACATCCTCCAACCATTTCGGATCTGTATATGGTTCGATTCATGGTTTGGAAGGTATTTTGGAGGAGAGGTTTATAGAACTTACGGGTCTATCTGAGTCTACGTGGGGCATTATAAGCAGGTCTCCTGGGGCTGCTTTAGGCTCTACTCGAAGAAAATTCCGACTTGAAGATTCGGCTCGCGTGGTGAATGTATTTGCCGACTGGGGTATCAAATATCTATTTACTATAGGGGGGAATGATTCCGCAGGAACCGCCCTGCAATTGAGCTATTCAGCTAAGTCTACGGGATATCCCCTGACGGTTATGAATATCCCGAAAACAATTGATAACGATTTAGTGCTAACCGATCATTCTCCCGGATATGGAAGTACAGCTCGGTTTATAGCCTTGGCTACGATGGGGGCGGGTCAAGACGCTCTATCTATGGGCGAGGCGGCCCCAATAACAATAATAGAGGTTATGGGGAGGGATGCTGGTTGGCTTGCGGCAGCTTCCGCTTTAGCGAGTCGAAAAGATTCAGATGCACCACATTTAATATGCATACCGGA
>ENA-UPTF01001102-UPTF01001102.1-marine-metagenome-genome-assembly--contig:-NODE-1102-length-17543-cov-2.834307_pt1 | contig 17543 bp, 17 predicted proteins | sample MGYA00238166_ERZ767019 | MGnify/ENA primary metagenome ERZ767019 (study PRJEB28930, sample SAMN06266391) | marine metagenome | isolation source: Sea water from 250 m depth | place: Atlantic Ocean...
TTCCGTAGACTTGTTCGTCACCGTTGGGGTGCACGAGTTTGAACGCCCCGCGTTTCATGTTGTCACGAATAAACTTGTCGTACATCCGCGTGGTCTTTTACGTTGTCCATGATTCGCATCGTGTCGTGAGCACGTGTACGTTAATAAGAATATCCTATCCTTGTCGCAACTGGTTCGCGACAAATTGTGGGTTCGTTCACGAAGACAATGTCGATCCCAAGCAATTCGATTGGTGAACTTTGGCAACATAGGTTTGTACGAATGAGAGTGAGTATCGGGGTGGGGGGCGCGTCGTCAGGGCGAGAGCGTGACTTTGATCGTCAAGTCGACTACGTGGTGGAAGCGGAAAAGTTGGGCGTTGACGCCGTTTGGACGGCGGAGGCCTGGGGGCAGGACGCTGTCACCCCACTCGCTTACCTTGCGGCAAAAACACATCGCATCAAGCTTGGTACCGGGATTATGCAGATTAGCGCAAGGACCCCGTCAATGACGGCCATGACGGCATTGACAATGGCCGCGCTTTCTAACGATCGGTTCTTGCTCGGGCTTGGTGTGTCGGGGCCCCAGGTGGTTGAGGGTCTTCAAGGCCGTCCGTTTGAGGCACCACTCACGCGTTTGCGTGAAACGATAGACATCATCCGCCTCGCGTTTGAGGGGGAAAAGCTAGCCTACCAAGGCAAATACCATACCCTGCCTCTTCCAGGCGGTGAGGGTAAAGCGCTGCGGTTATCGCAGCCTGGTAACCAGGCTATACCTATTTACCTTGCTACGCTTGGACCACGAGCTTTGGAGTTGACGGGTGAATTGGCTGATGGCTGGTTAGGGACTTCTTTCACGCCGACCAACGCTGACGCGCATCTGGACTTCATTAGACGAGGGGCAGAATCCCATGGGCGAGTGCTGGGCGATATTGACATTCAAGTTGGAGGTACTGTGGCGTTTGAGCCTGACGTGGACGACGTGATGGGTCCTCTAAAAGCTGGTATGGCATTTACGCTAGGCGCGATGGGGTCTGCTAAAACAAATTTTTACAATGACGCGTACAAGCGTGGTGGATGGGAAGCGTCGGCGAAGGAGGTGCAACGACTGTGGGTCGCTGGTCGACGCGACGAAGCCATTGCAAAGGTACCTGAGGAGATGGTTTTACAGTCGAACTTAGTAGGCGATAGAGAGGCGATACGAGAAAGGCTCTCGGCATACAAAACTGCAGGTGTGTCGACCCTGAGGGTTCAACCGGCTGGCAAAGATTTGAATGCCCGGCTCGAAACGTTGGGCGGCACGTTAGATCTAATCCGAGAACTCGATTGATAGTCGCCTAAGCGCATGCAAGATAAATCAAGAATCCAATTGACGTACGGACTCTATTTGGGGGTGGTTACCGCGATTTTGGGGCTCTTTCTGGCGTATACGATGCGACGGAGTGGAGAAGACGCCTTCGTCGTGTCTCACTGTCGTTTCCAGATCAGGACTTTCTGGATCGGTTGTTTGTATTTAGGTTTGTCTGCGCTTTTGGTCCGCATGCTTCCCGGCGGCATGTACTTGTTAATTCTCCCGACCGTCTGGTGGGTTATCCGCTGTGTTAAGGGAATACTGGATACGGTCGATAACGTATCGGTTCGAAATGAGGAGACCTGGCTTTTCTAGCCCGCCGCCCCACGCCTAGATTGGAATTTCAGGTCTGGGATCGACCTCGTTTGAGAATGCTCTGTCGTCGAGCTGCGATTTTTTCCGTGTTCACGTGGTTCAAAGAGTGGGATTGATTTGCGACTGCCTCGATGTCGAGGCCTTCGCCAAGGGTCGTATGCCATCCTTCGTCCATAATTTGGAGCATCGCTTCACGCGTTGGTCGGTCGGTACTGAGAATATCCTGAGCCAGAGCGCGAGCGGTCGGGAGGAGATCGTCGGGATCCACGATCCGATTGACGAGTCCCCAGTCGTATGCCGTCTGTGCGTCAAGAAAATTACCGGTGAGAGAAAGCTCTTTAGCGCGGTTAATGCCCACCGTCCGAGGCAATCGTTGTGAAAGTCCCCAACCGGGCACGACGCCCACTCTGGCATGGGTATCCGCGAATCGGGCGTTGGTGGAGGCAATGAGAATATCGCACATCAAAGCGAGCTCGAAGCCGCCAGTAATTGCAAATCCATTAATCGCCCCGATTAGGGGAACTTTAAGTAAGTCGACGGCATCGCTAAGTTGGGTCACGGATGTATCCGTCGTCTGACGACCCGAGCTCGTTTCGCCACCCAACTCTTTCAGGTCGAGGCCTGCTGTGAATGCGCGTCCTGCGCCAGTCAGAATAACGACTTCGCAAGAAACGTCGTCGGCGAGGTTGCGGAAGGTGTCGATCAGCTTTCCGCGAAGCTCGAAGGAAAGGGCATTCATAACCTCGGGTCGGTTAAGCGTAATTTCCGCGATGGCACCGTCACGGGCGCAAAGCACAAGTTCAGCTGTCACCGAAGTACCTCGACCGATGCCATGTGCTGGATCATCATTCCGGCCATTTCGGGAATGATTGGCTCGGGAAGGTCATGACCGAGCTTGGGGATGATTTCCAGGTGTCCGTTGCGGACGCTGTTGATGACGTCCTCGCTCGCGGACGCATCGATCAAGGGATCTTCTTCACCGTGAATGGCAAGTACGGGCATTGATAAGTCGGCTAGCAATTCCGATCGATCCGGAGCCGTCAAGATAGCGGCCATTTGCCTTGCGGACCCAGCAGGTCGATGGGCTCGAGCCTGTGCGCTTTCGATGAACCGAGCAATTCCGTATTCAGAGGACGGATAGTAAGGGCCGGCGTTGGTGTTGGCGGCATGAATGGATGATGCGAGCGCGTCTTCGCCGTTACCCGCATGTAGCGACGCAGCCATCGCGGCAATGACGCTGTCTGAGGGTTTTGGCAGGCTCGGATTACTCGTCGTCGCCATTAAAGACGTGAGTGTGAACACGCGATCTGGGTGTTTGATGGCGCAGCATTGAGCGATCATTCCTCCCATGGAACACCCGATGACGTGAGCGCCGGATTGTCCGAGATGGTCGAGCAAGTCGATTACGTCGTCGGCCATGTTTCCAAGCGTATAAGGCGGTCGGACAGATGAAGGATCGGACAGTGCCGAAAATAAGTCTTGGATGCTCGGAATGTCGGCGTCTACCTCGTGAGAGAGTCCGACATCCCGGTGGTCAAATACGATGGCGCGATATCCCGCGTCGACCAATGCATCGATGAGCGTGTCAGGCCATTCGACGAGCTGACAACCGACGCCATGGATGAGCAGGACAGGCGGATTGGCCCTAGCGCCTTGTTGTTGAAAGTAAATCTCCCCAGACCGAGCGCTAAATAACGGCATTCGGATACTTCGATAGCAAAGGAAAATTGTATCGTGACCGTGTTGCGCTTTACAGATTTATCGGCAAGGCGCACCAGTGATCGGGGCGTTGAGTCGGCCGTATACGCACGAAATGAGGCTCACTGTCGACGCGTGGCGGTGGACAATTCTCCAGAGATCCTCGTTAATGCAGGACCATGAAACGAATAGCGTTTTTGCTTGCGACGTTGGTCCTCAGCGGGTGCGCGAGCATTGTTTCTTCAGTCACCGACACGCTCGCTGAGGATCTATCGCGCGCGATACTCAATAACGACGATCTCGCGACGGTGAAAGAGGGTGTTCCTGCTTTTTTGATCGTCCTGGATGCGTTACTCACCTCCAGCCCGGATAACCCAAATCTGTTGACGGCGGCCGCGAGATTGAATGCTTCGTACGCGACGGGTTTTGTGGTCGATCAAGCCCGGCAAACCCGGCTAACCAACAAGTCGATGGAGCTCTCACAACGCGCCGCTTGTCGCCTTATCGCTTGGACGTGCGATGCACGTAAAATGCCCTTTGAGGAACTGGAAACCCGATTGCTCAGCTCGAAACTAACAGACGTACCCGCCATGTACGCATATGCCAGTAGTTGGGCGGGCTGGATTCAGGCGCACAGCGACGATTGGGCTGCGATTGCGGAATTGGCCCGAGTGAAAGCACTGATGGAAAAAGTTGTCGAACTTGATGCTAGTTATGATGAAGGTGCAGCGGTCATGTATCTCGGTGTGTTTGAGACATTACTCCCGCCGGCCATGGGAGGACGGCCGGAAGTCGGTCGCAGATATTTTGAAAGGGCGATTGAAATCAGCGGTGGCCGCTATCTCATGGCAAAGGTCTTGTACGCTGAGAAATACGCGCGGCTTGTTTTTGATCGCGAGTTGCACGATGCGCTTCTGAGCGAAGTGACCGATGCCGACCCGTACGGTGAAGCGCTGACGCTGATTAATTTGGTTGCGCAGGATCAGGCAGCCGCATTGCTTAAGAGTGCTGATGAATATTTCTAGAATTCTTTTACCGCTGTGTATGGTATTTGTCGCCCACCTAGCCAATGGTGCGACGAACTTTAAGATCGCAACGATTTCCCCCGATGGGTCGTCGTGGATGAAGGTGCTCCGGGAAGGCGGACGTTCGGTGGAACGCGCAACCGAAGGACGCGTGAAATTCAAGTTCTATCCTGGCGGAGTCAAGGGCGATGACCAGACCGTGCTGAAATTGATGCGGGTTGGACAACTCCATGGAGGAATCGTCACAACGGGCGTGTTCAACCGGATCTACCCCGACGTGCAAGTCTACAACTTGCCCATGCATTTCCGTACACCGGAAGAGATTGATCACGTTCGCGCGATACTTGATCCAGAATTAATGCGGGGTCTTGAGGACGCCGGCTTTGTTTGTTTGTGGTATCGCCGAAATTGGGATGGCGTATGCCATGGGTAAAAAGCGGGCGACCAGTGTTGCCGGAGCGCGGCGATTGAAGGTTTGGACACCTCAGGGCGATGAAGCCGCCATGCGGACATTGGTTGCCTTTGGAATTACGCCCATACCGTCATCGATTGCCAATGTCTTGACGGGTCTCCAGACGGGGCTTTTCGACACCATCGCCTCGCCACCCGTGGCCGCAGTAGCCCTTCAATGGCACACGCAGCTCAAGTACGTGCTCGATCTACCGCTCATGTACGTCTATGGCTTGTTTGTAGTTTCTGCAAGCCAGTTTGAGCGATTGAGTGACGCTGATCAGATGAGTGTGCGATCGATCATGGCGGACGTCGTCAGGCAAGCGGACCGAAAAAATCGAGCCGACGATATAGCAACATTCAACGTACTGCTGGATCAGGGCATTGAGCTCCTAACGCCATCAGACAAGGAACGCCGCGAATGGCGGCGCGTTGGAGCGGAGGCGGCGGAAGAATGGATTGATCGAGGTATTGTTAGCCGCGGCCTCTATCAGAGATTTCAATCGGCACTTAAGGCGCAGAGATAACGATTTGCTAGTGCGTATGCAGCGTTGGCTCGCTCAGCTGGAAACGTATTTGCTGGGCGCACTTTTCCTCACCATGTTAGGTGTGGCTTTCTACCAAGTGATTGCCCGAAATGTGCTTGGTGGCGGTTTACTTTGGGGTGACGAATTGGTCCGTAATGCTGTGTTATGGGTAACCATGCTCGGCGCGACCTCGGCAGCTGGAACGAACGGTCATATTTGCATTGACATCGTTGCTCGATTTGCGAACGACGGGGTTCGCGCCATGATCGGCCGCTTCACGAGCCTCTTTACGTCGATCATCTGTTTGACCCTCGGGTGGTATTCCGTCGCCGTGGTTTATGGTGATTATGTGTATCAAACACCCGGATTCGGGCCCATTCCGGCCTGGATCTGCGAGCTGATTATCCCGGTGACTGCGTTTGCGATGGGATTGCGGTACTTGGTGCGAACCGTGCAGCCGGACCGCGCATGATCTGGGTGGGTATATTCGCTGTGGTCGCGCTAGCGCTTCTAGGCGCGCCTCTTTTCGCCGTGGTCTTAGCGGCCGCGATGCTAGGTTTTCTTGCGACTGACGTCAATTTATCGGTCGTTGCAATCGAGATATACCGGATCACGGACACTCCGTTGTTGGTGGCGTTGCCGCTCTTCACGTTTGCCGGATACGTCATGTCGGAGGCAAAAACGTCTGAACGGCTCATGGCGCTGACCCGCGCCCTCTTTGGTTGGATGCCGGCTGGCCTGGCAATTGTCGGATTCGTCGCTTGCGCGCTGTTTACCGCCCTCACCGGGGCATCGGGCGTGACCATCGTTGCGTTGGGAACCCTCCTCCTTCCCATGCTGAAGGAAGCGGGCTACAGCGAAAGATATGGTCTTGGGCTCGTGACCACCTCGGGAAGCCTTGGCCTGCTCATCGTTCCGTCGGTACCTCTTATTCTTTACGGCATCGTTGCCCAGCAGCTCGATGTGGGCGAACCATTTACCATCCAGCAACTCTTTTTGGCGGGATTATTACCCGTAGTTTTGATGGTGTCGGCGCTGTCGGCATGGACCATGTGGCGCCATGGCGGTGCAAAACGAACGCCGTTCCGTCCGCACGAAGTCTGGACAAGCTTGATTGAGGCCAAGTGGGAGGTGGCGCTCCCCTTTGTTGTGCTAGGTGGCGTTTACTCCGGGATTTTCGCGATATCTGAGGCAGCTGCGCTAGCCGCATTGTACGTTCTCGTGATCGAAGTGTTCGTTTACCGTGATGTCGCGCTGAACAAGATCCCGACGATCATCCGTGATGCCATGGTCATGGTGGGTAGCATCATACTCATCTTAGGTTGTGCGCTGGCATTCACGAATTTCTTGGTCGATACCGAAGTCCCGCAACGACTTTTCGAGGTGATTCAAGAGCATATCTCCAGTCGCCTGATGTTTCTGATCCTCCTTAATGTGTTGTTGCTTCTCCTTGGGGCGTTACTTGACATATTTTCGGCCATCGTAATCATGGTCCCGCTGATTCTGCCAGTGGCTATAGGGTACGGAATCCATCCGTTGCACCTTGGCATTATTTTTCTTGCGAATTTACAGATCGGCTATTTCACGCCACCGATAGGTATGAATTTATTTATTGCGAGCTATCGGTTTAATCGACCGGTGATTGAGCTATATGCTGCTTGTCTACCCTTCATGGCCGTCCTACTTCTCGCGCTGCTTCTGATTACGTATATTCCGGTACTCTCTCTATGGTTCCTGTAAGCTGATTGGCTCGCTTGGTGAAGTCGATGTTTCGAATCCTATTGACAGTGTTGGCGTTCGAACTTGCGGTCGGCAGCGAACCTGAACAGGTGGTGGCTGAATTTCATCACGAGCTTTTATCGTCGATGAAATCGAGTGCCCCGTTCGTTGAGCGTTACGCCGTTCTGGACCACGCGGTCGGCAAGGCGTTTGACGTTCTGACCATTACACGCATCAGCCTAGGCAAATCCTGGCGAGCGCAATCGGCGGAAGAACGCCTCGGTTTTCGTGCTTTGTTGCAAGAACTGATCGTCGCGACCTATACCAGCCGATTCTCAAACTTTAACGAGCAGCGCTTTGAGACAGTCGAAGCAACGGAAGTCCGTGAGGGGCGGTGGGTGGTAAAGACACACCTAGTGAAGAATGACGGGAGTGTCGTTCGACTTGATTACTATTTTAGGGACGGTCTTATTTTCAACGTCGTTGCCGATGGCGTGAGTGATTTGTCTTTGCGCCGTTCCGACTACGCTTCCATTATCGGATCGGAGGGTCTTGACGGGCTGAGAAGGAGTATCGGGGACAGCATCGAGGAATATCGGTCTTCTGATGCGCCGTAGCGTGGTTTTTTCGGCGGTGTTCTTGGCGTTTGCTTTCGGTTGCGCTCTTGGTCCGGGTCCCGACTATGCCGTCTACGACCCTGTAGAGTCGGTTAACCGACGCTCGTACGAGATCTCCGAAGTACTGGATCGCGGGGTATTACGGCCGTTGGCGGTCGGATACCGCAAAGTCATGCCAACGTTTGCGGAGGCAGCGGTCGAGAATTTTTTTAGCAATCTTCGCTCGACAGAGAGCGCTTTGTCGGGATTTCTACAGGGAGCGCCGGAACGCGGGTTTCGGGATGCTGGCCGGTTTATCGTCAACAGTACGCTTGGTGTGGGCGGCTTGTTAGATATCGCAACTGTGATGGGATTGGAACCGCAGGAGGAGGATCTAGGGCAAGTCCTAGCATCTTGGGGTTACACACGGTCGCGCTATCTGTACGTGCCCATATTGGGACCGACGACGGTACGTGACCTACCTCACCTTATTGTACGAGCGGGATTACCTCGATTAGCCATGCACGAAAACTACAACGGTTGGGTGGGTGCCATTGATCTGGCCAGCGCCCGTGCTGAAGTTCTTCTCGCGACGGATGTGCGAGACGAGGCTTCTCTCGACCCCTACACGTTCACCCGAGAAGCTTTTTACCAGCGTCGGCGGGATGCCGTGTTTAATGGCGAGCCACCGGTTGAGGCCGGCTTCGATCTTCTATTAGAGGAATTCGACGAGGAGTAATAGACGTTGGACCGAATTCTTGCGCGATGGGTCGGCATGGTCGCGTCATGGCCACTGAGCACGCTACTAGTCATTGCGGTAATAACCACGCTGCTTGGCCAGGTATCCATTACCCGATTCCAGATGAATTCAAATCTGAGTGATCTCATTCGTCAGGACGCGCCCTGGCGAGATGATTTTGATTCGTTTAGATCTCGATTCCCGCAACTTGTTGATACGGCCGTCGTGGTCGTCAGCGGCACCTCAATGCAAGGGGTAGAGGACACCTCCAAAACCATCCATCGGCGGCTTATGGCGCGATCCGACATGTTCTCCGACGTGTACTCGCCGATGACGGATCCTTTTTTCCGCGATAACGCGTTTCTAATGATGGAGTTTGATGCGTTGGAGTCGATGGTCGATCGATTGGCCGACGCTCAACCCATGCTGACGCGCGTCGCTGAAGACCCTAGTCTACGGTCCGTATTTTCTTTGGTCCGCGACGGTCTCGAAAACGAGGCAGAGACCGGTTTCGACCGGGTCTTACGGATCTTGGCAGATTCGGCGGAGTCCTTACTTGCCGGTGATAGCTCGCCGGTACGCTGGGCTGACGAGTTCTTTGATAGCGGCGAGAAGCGAATCGTCGGTGTGATTATTTTGCGCGGTAAAGTCGATTATTCCGATGCGCTGCCGAACGCGTTCATCCTGCAAAATCTCAGAGCCGAAATAGCGGCCAGTGCGATCCCTGATGATATCGACGTTGCCGTCACGGGAGAAATAGCGCTTTCTCATGAGGAAATCAAAGCGGCCCAAGACGGCGTGCGTATCGCCGGGTTTATTTCCTTAGGCGTTTTGCTCCTGGTTTTAGGTGTAGGCATTCGTTCGGTCCGTATTATCGGCGCGACATTCGCCATGATTGGGATTGGCATTATCTGGACGACGGGATACGCGCTGCTCACGGTGGGTGAATTTAACACCATGTCGATCATTTTCTTGGTCATGTTCTTTGGACTTGGAGTCAGCTCAGCAGTTCACTTCTCGCTTCGGTTTCGTGAGGCAATGTATCGAGAGCGTTTAGCCGTAAAACCAGCGCTTGAGCGGGCTGGCGCAACCGTCGGCCGGGCGATCTTGTTGTGCGCCGTAACCACCGCGATCGGATTCATGGGCTTTGCTCCTACCGACTATAAAGGGCTTGGCGATTTGGGGATTATTTCTGCTGGAGGCATGATCGTTGCCTTCATGCTCACCTTCACGTTGTTGCCAGCAGTCTTTGTCTTGGTCGGAATGCCTGGACGAGCTCCGGACACACAAGTCGCCAGCGGTGACCTCGCCATGAAATGGCTATCTGAACGGCGAACCCCGATCCTTGTCGGGATTTCTCTTATGACCGTCGTTGCGGCCGCTGTCGGATCAAGGATGTATTTTGATTACAGCGTGCTGGCGTTGCGCGACCCAGACTCAGAATCGATGCGCACACTGGCGCTCCTTCAAGAAGAAGAAATCGTCACGGACTACACTCTCTCAATACTCACACAGGACGACCAGGAAACTCGGGACCTTAACCGCCTTCTGGACCTGCCGACGGTTGGGAAAGTCACGACACCATTCGATTACGTGCCAAAAGAACAAGACGACAAGCTCTTCCTGCTCGAAGATGCGCAAGATTTTTTGTTTAGTGCGCTTGAACCAGGAATCAGTTTCTCGCCTCCCACCTCGTTGGAACTGGCAGACGGCTTCGCCCAGTTCAAAAAGGCTCTTCGAGAGAATTCGTTTGCGGATAGTGATTTGGATCATGCTCGCGTTCGCCTATTAGGGGAGGTTGCGCGAATCGAACCCATCCGGTTGGAGGAATGGCAATCGATGGTGATTAGCGGTTTGGTCCAGGAACTCGATTGGCTGCGCCGCGCGATCCTTGCTGACGAGATACGATTCGACGACTTACCCGCGAGTTTGCGAATAAGGCTCGTGAGCACGGACGGAGACTACCTTTCCACGGCGATACCGGCACTCGACATCAGCGATGTCACAGAGTTGTCGAGATTTATCGAGGAGGTTCGCGCCGAGGTGCCGTTTGCCACCGGCCGACCCGTATTGGAATGGGGTGTCGGCAATGTGGTGGTCAATTCCTTCCTTTGGGCCTTGGTCTTCGCCGTCGTTGGCATCGGCACGGTACTTACCGTTTTTCTCCGGCGTGCGCTGACGCCGGTATTGGTCCTGATCCCTCTAGCTCTAACGGCGTTATTCACGGTTGCCGTCGCGGTATTGATCGATATGCCGTTGAATATGGCGAATATTCTCGTGATCCCGTTGATATTCGGTTTAGGGGTGGACAATGGGATCCATGTTGTTGAACGCTTTCGTCGGAGCGGTGCCGTCGCGGAATTGATGCATTCGAGTACACCTCGAGCGGTAGTTCTGAGCACGCTTACCACCATCGGGACGTTTGCTGCGCTGACGATTTCGCCTCATCAAGGAACGGCTTCGATCGGGTATTTGTTGACGTTGGCCGTTTCGTTGTTGCTGCTGTTTACCTTATTTATCCTCCCGTTGTTGCTCACGTTTCAGGCGCGTGTGGCGTCTGATGAGACCTCGGCTACGCCTTAATCGATGGGCGTTGAAGAAACGCGTAACTGTTCGAGGAGTTTAGACGTGTGAATGTTGAGCTCGAGATACTTGTTGAGAGAGCTGGTTTGTACGACGTTACTGAGCAAGTTACCGAGATCGTATCGGGAAGCGGGGTCGACGAGGGACTTGTGACGGTTTTCATACAACACACGTCCGCTAGCCTGGTCATACAAGAGAACGCAGATCCCAGCGTTCTCGCTGACTTACAAGCGTGGATGGATCGATCAGTTCCTCAAGATTCTCAGTTATATGCGCATCGTGCCGAGGGTCCCGATGACATGCCCGCGCACATCCGAGCTGCAATCACGGCCTCACATGTCACCATTCCAGTGATCGGTGGCCGCATGGCACTCGGTACGTGGCAGGGAATTTTCCTTTGGGAGCATCGACTTGGTCCGAAAGAACGGCGCGTGATCGTTAGCGTGCATTAAATCGCTGTCAGCGGTCGCGAAACTCGCTCATCCATTTGCGGTGGCCGTCCGGGTCGAGAATCATCGACGCAAAATAGGTGAGTAGATCCCTGTGAGATTTCGACAGCTTGGCTTTATCCATAGCGGTTTCTCCCGGACGGCTCGCGATGAATCGAAACGACTCAGTAATGGCTTCGGATTCGCCGAGAATATTAAGGGCAACTTCGTTAATCACGCTGTGTGCCGTTTCGAGGTCGGTTTCGGTCAGTTGCGCCTCTTCGGGATCCATAACTAGGTTTGCCCAGAACGTTGTCAAGTACAGACGGTAAGTCTCTTTGTCCACAAAGGTGTCGGTGACGGCAGATCGTTTTTCGATCTGCGACATGATGGGCTCGAGTGTCTCAGTAATTTTATTGCGGTTCATTGTGCAAGGGTTCGATTGGTGCTGGGACGTCGCAAAGAATGATCTCTCGGGGATGCAGTTAGGCCTGGAATCATAACGTCCCCTCGGATTGCAATGCCATGGTCGAGCCTATAGGTTCGACGGTTCAGGCGACTCTTGCGGCCTAGGACCTTCGAGTACGAAATATGTTTTCAGGACTTAACTTCGAACCCGCTCAATTACCGACGGAAGCGGAAATACTCCGTACAGGAGTCCGAGAATTTATTGCTCGCGAAATTCCCTCCGACTATCTTCCTAACTCGGACTTTAACGAGGGCCATGTTCCGGCGTTTTCGCGGAAGCTTGGTGAGCAAGGCTGGATCGGGATGACTTGGCCCAAGCAATACGGTGGTGCGGACCGAAGTTTTTTTGAACGATACGTCGTCACCGAAGAACTGCTGGCAGCTGGAGCCCCGGTAAGTGCGCACTGGATCGCCGATCGTCAGAGCGGCCCGTTGCTTCTTCGATACGGAACCGAGGCGCAGAAACTCAAATATTTACCGCCCATCACCCGTGGGGAATCTTATTTTTCGATTGGTATGAGCGAGCCAAATTCCGGATCGGACCTAGCATCCGTGCAAACGAGAGCGAGTAAGGTGGAGGGCGGATGGGTGGTTAATGGAACGAAATTATGGTCGACGGACGCGCATCGGAACCACTACATGGTTGCGTTGGTCCGTACCGGACCGCCTGGCGAGAGTCGTCACGAGGGCTTATCGCAGTTTCTCGTCGATTTGCATGGCGATGGCGTCACGGTTAGACCGATCAAGAATATCGCCGGTGGAGAAGACTTTAACGAGGTTGTCTTCGAGGATTGCTTTGTGACGGCGGAGCATCTCGTCGGCACGGTTGGCAACGGCTGGGAGCAAGTAACGAGTGAACTGGGTTACGAGAGGAGTGGCCCGGAGCGATTCCTCTCGGCTTTTCGTGTATTTGTTGAATTTGTTCGCTACGTGGATTCCAACCCATCCGACGAACAGTCAGCCCTTATTGGGCGGTTGGCTAGCCACGTCATGACGTTGCGTCAGATGTCGATTTCGGTGGCCGCCATGTTGCAAGCGGGGAAAAATCCGGCGACCGAGGCTGCCCTCGTGAAGTCGCTCGGCAACGATTTTGAAAAAGTACTACCAGAATTGATTCGTCTTGCAACACCACGTCTGGGGCCGAAACACCCGTTGCGGTGCAGTTTAGAACAGACTCTATTGCACTCACCGTCCTTTACGATTCGAGGAGGTACTCGTGAGATCTTACGCGGCGTTATCGCCCGTGGTCTGGGTCTTCGATGATGCACGACCTGATATTGGATACGGCGGAACGGGTGTTCACCGATCATTGCAATAAGGCAGTACGCGACGAGGCTGAATCGGGACCCGCGGATGATCAGAGAGGTCTATTCCCAGAAGATTTATGGGCTGTCGTAAAAGAAGCCGGTTTGCACCAAGTCGGGGGCGAAGAGTCCGGTAGCACGCTGGTTGATGCGTTTCGTGTGATCCGATTGGCGGGGAAGGTTGCCCTACCAATGCCGTTCGCTGAAATCCTTGTGAGCAATCGTTTTTTTCAAGGCGAGGGGTTAACCACAGTGGCCGAGGGTCTGGTCGCTCCTTGGGCCCGTCGCGCTGCGCGTGTCGTTACGGATGATGGACAACTGGTGACAGAATTCGATGTCGTGCAAGGCGCGAACCTTGCCGGCGAGCCGAGGGACGAGATCGTTTTTGAAGAATTCGAATCAATCGAGTTACCACCGAATTTTCGGGCGATCATGGCCATGACCAGAGTCGCATCGATGTGTGGGGGGCTTGAGAAATTGCTCGAGTTAACGATCGACTACGTTGGCGAGCGGAAACAATTTGGTCGTCCCATTTCGGGATTTCAGGCCGTTCAACACAACGTCGCGCGGATGGCAGGTGAAGTCGCCGCGTCGATCCGTGCTAGCGATGCTGCCATTGAAGCGATGGACACGAACCGGTTCGTTCTGCAAGTAGCGGCGGCCAAAGTGCGAGTTGGTGAAGCGGCTGGGATTGTCGCTGAAATTGCGCATCAGGCTCACGGCGCGATGGGCTTCACGCATGAGCATGAACTGCATCAATACACGCGTCGACTTTGGGCTTGGCGAGACGAGTATGGTCATGAGACCGAGTGGCAGCAACTAATCGGTCGCGAGGTTGCAGCGGTGGGAGCGGAACGCGCATGGGCGTTAATTTCTGACTGTGCAAGCTAGTCAGAGAATACGGCGATTGCTGGCCGAATAGCCTGGGCGAGCCGATCAACGGGATTTGATTACTGCTCTAGTGGTGAGCATTGGCAAAAAGGTTTCTTATGCTGGCACTATGCGGGAGAGGGTTCCGCTAGTTCGTCTCCGTCGTCGGAGAGTCTCGATGACCAATCCCGAGTCGCCTCTTGGAGGCTTTGTTGGTAATAGAGGTTGGCGTAATGGCCACCACGGGCAATGAGTTGGGCGTGATCGCCAATCTCTGAAATTTGACCATCGATGAGAACGACTATCCGATCTGCATTTCGAATCGTCGACAACCGATGCGCGATTACGAAACTGATGCGGCCCGATAAGACCTGGTCGAGGCTACGTTGGATCTTAGCCTCGGTGACCGTGTCGACTGAGCTGGTTGCCTCGTCCATCACTAATATCTGCGGGTCGGCAAGAATCGCCCGCGCGAACGAGACGAGCTGTTTTTGACCCGCGGATAACATATCGCCGTCTTCCCCGACGTCGGTCCGGTAGCCGTTCTCGAGCGCATTAATGAACTCGTGGGCACCAACGGTTTCCGCCGCTTGGATCACGTCGCTATCGGAAGCAGTTAAACGGCCATAGCGAATGTTTTCTAGGACGGTTCCTCGAAAGACGTGCGCATTCTGGAGTACGACGCCGAGGTTGGACTGGAGCCAGTGAAGACTGCGATTGCGGTAATCGATACCGTCGATGGAAACGTGTCCTGATGTCGGTTGGTAAAAGCGGCAGATGAGGTTAACGAGCGTGCTTTTCCCGCTACCGGTCGGGCCGACGATGGCGATGGTTTCACCTTTACGCGCGGTCAGGTTGATGTCGCGGAGGACGGGGACCGTAGCGTCGTATGCGAAGTTGACGTTTACAAGCTCGACTTCGTGAATATCCACGGACCCGCCGTCTGCAGCTCGGGTTTCGCGTTGAGGTGTGGACCGATGGATACGCACGGCGTTGGATACAGAATCTGAGTCTTTAATCTCGGGTTCAGCATCAATGAGACTTAAGACTCTTTCGGCCGACGCTTGTGCCATCTGCATTTCCGCGAACCAGTACCCCATCACCTCCACAGGGTCGAAGAAATGTCGAGCGAACATCATGAAAGCCACTAATGTCCCAGCCTCGACAATGCCAACCAGCATGTCCGATCCGCCGACCGCCAGTGTGAGTCCAACCGCCACGCTGCTCATTATTAGAATGATTGGAATATAAATTGCCGACAAGGTGAGGTTTCGGACAGATGCGATGTACATGTCACCTGTCAGGTGGCGAAATTCGCTTGCATTGGGCGCTTCTCTCGAAAACGTTTTGCTCGTGAGAACCCCCATAACGCCCTGCGTATATGCGCCTGTGATCCTTGAATTGGTGCGGCGTACGGCACGCGCACTCCCGAGAATGGTTCGTTGGAATTTTATCGACACCCAAGTAAGGAATGGGACGATGGCCAGCACCAACAGTGCTAATTTCCAGTTCATCACAAGCATCGCGACGGTCATACCGAGCATGACCGCGCTACCCCAAATGAGATCGAGCAACCCCCACGCCAGAATGTTCGTGAGGCGTTCACAGTCGGATGTCATACGTGCCATTAACCAGCCGACGGGTCGATAGTCGAAAAATGAAAACGATAAATTCTGCAAGTTCGCGAATGCCGCTTTGCGGATGTCGTAACTCGCGTAGACGCGAATTTTCGACGTCATCCATATGAAACTACCAATGGAAACGGCCATGAGGAAACAGGTTCCTAAGTAAACCATTGCCCAGAAAAATAGATCGGCTTCTTGACCGTTTGCTTCGACATCGTCGATTAACCACTTGGTAATAAGGGGATACGCCATCTCCATAAGCGCAGTTACGCTTCCGGCGACCACGATCACCCATAATTCGGCCTTGTAGGGGAGCGTAAAGGTGAACAAACGTCGCCAGAGGCTGATTTGCATCGTGGCACTGGATCGTAGTTCGTCGAAGCCATCGTCATAATTCTCGTCGTCGTAGTTATCCACGGTTCAACCCCTCGAGATCGTTGCGAATCGACTCGTCGAGGGCACCCTGGATTTCGCATAGACGGCGATACGGACCTTGCTCTTCGGCAAGTTGTTGATGGGATCCCTGCTGGACGATGCAGCCGTCGTCCATGACAAGGATACGATCGGCGTTTCGCACCGTGGTTAGCCGATGAGCAACGATGAGCGTCGTCCGCCGGCCACGACGCTGTTCCAGTGCCGTTAAGATGCGGTGCTCGGTATCCGTATCGACGGCGGATAGTGAATCATCAAGTACGAGTATGGGCGGATCTTTGAGTAGGGCTCGCGCCAAGGCGACGCGTTGTCGCTGACCACCCGATAGCGTCACGCCGCGTTCGCCGACCATGGTGTCGTAGCCGTTGGCGAACTTGGATATTGACTCGTGCAACGACGCGTCTTGCGCGGCTTGCAGTAAATCCTCGTGCGGCGCAGTGGGCCGTCCGACGCGGAGGTTTGAATCAATCGTCTGGGCGTAAAGGAATGGATCTTGGAGTACCACCCCGATTTGGGCGCGAATCCACTCGCGGTCCGTCTCGTTTAACTCTAAATCGTCGATCTCTATTTGTCCTCTTTGGTAGGGATAGAAACGTAGCAGCACACGGATAAACGTCGTCTTGCCGCATCCGGGCGGGCCCACTAGGGCGACCGTTTCGCCAGGAGCGATCGATAACGACATGTTCCGAAGAATGCCCTGTCCGTTGGGGTAACTAAAATCTAGGTTCCTAACGGTAATAGCGCCGCGCCCTCGTCCTGTCGCGGGTGTTGGCTCGACACTTTCCTCGGGCGATTTAAGAATATGGTCAACGCGTCCGAGTGCCACAATAGCTTTGCCCGAATCAGTAAGGACGCGCCCGAGGTGGCGAATCGGCCAAATGACCATCGAGACTTGGCTGATAAAGACGAACAGTTCACCGACGGTTAGTGAACCTTCGACGAGGAAGACGCCACCGGCGATCAGTACAATCCCAATCTGGCAGGTCGCTATAAAGTCGCTGGCACACCAGTAGATGGCCATGACCTTATTGAGTCGATAGTAGTTGTCGCGGAATGCTCTATTGCGTTCGCCAAATCGATCGCGTTCGAAGTCATGGCGCGCAAAAGCCCGGACGACTCGGATACCGGTGAGATTTTCTTTTAGCACCGCGGTTAAAACGCCTTCGGATGCATCGGTGATTTCAAACAGTGTCTTGATTCGACGGAAGAACACGAAGGCACCCACACCCAGCAAGGGCATGAGACATATCGACAACCATGCGAGTCGGTAATCACGCCAAAAGAGGACGGGCAACATGGCAAATAAGAGCAGCACGGCCCGACCGATTTCGACGACGTGGGCTTGGAGAAAGACGCGGATGGTTTCAACGTCTGAAGTGCAGCGCTGGACTAAATCGCCACTGTCGGCGGCGTCAAAAAAATCTGCCGGCAGTCG
>ENA-UPTF01001103-UPTF01001103.1-marine-metagenome-genome-assembly--contig:-NODE-1103-length-17540-cov-3.142587_pt1 | contig 17540 bp, 12 predicted proteins | sample MGYA00238166_ERZ767019 | MGnify/ENA primary metagenome ERZ767019 (study PRJEB28930, sample SAMN06266391) | marine metagenome | isolation source: Sea water from 250 m depth | place: Atlantic Ocean...
TGCTGGTTGGTTTTTTTGGTGACCCGAGTATTCCTGGGGACGCACCCTCGGTAAGCAAGTGGTTGTTAGCTTCTATCGGTGTATTCCTAGGGATCTGTATGGCTTGGATCGTTTATGAAGCCCGCAAAACAAAGCAGGTTAATCTCTACAAGAGCCCCACAAGTGCAATTGAACTGATAGGTATGGAAGGCGAGGTAACTGTCGATCTGTCACCATCTGGTCAAATATTGATAGCCGGGGAATATTGGAGTGGTCGAATTTACGGTGATAGCGATGAGTGGTGCACAAAAGGGTCAAAGGTTGAAGTGGTTGCAGTAGCCGGGAATCACCTCCAAGTCAAACCCACTAAGATCTGATGCCCTCAAGTAGGTAATCGGTAATAACATATATGCGAATGTAGTGCGTAAATTAGGAAGGTTAGATAATGATTATTAGTTTCGTTCGAGATTATGAGAGGATCGCTCGATTTCGCTTGGGCAAATTCGAGGGGATGAAAGGTCCTGGGATTGTTATCGCAATCCCGATAATTCATTCGACTGAAAAGGTCGATACTCGTGTTGAAGTCCTAGATATTTCTCGTCAAACAAATATCACAAAAGACAACGTTCCGTTATCGATTGACGTTCTTGTGTACCTTCGGGTTGATATCGCCAATGCCGAACGAGCTGTTCTTGAGGTAGAAGACTACCGTTATGCAGTGCGCGGTCTTGCCACAACCACCATGCGGGCCGTCATCGGTGATATGGCTTTGGACGAGGTACTTTCGCAGCGTGACCGTATCAACGAACTGATACGGACTCGGCTTGATACGGAAACTGAACGTTGGGGTATCAAGGTTACTAACGTTGAGATTCGGGAAGTCGATCCGCCGGCTGACGTTCAAGATGCTATGAACCAGCAGATGAATTCTGAACGAGAGCGTCGTGCTGCGGTTCTTCAAGCTGATGGCATCAAAGAAGCAGCGATTACGGTAGCCGAGGGAGAGAAGCAAGCGGCGATTTTGAAAGCCGAAGGTAACCGTGAGTCGGAAATCCTTAACGCTGAGGGCGATCAGCAGGCGACTATATTACGTGCAGAGGGCTATGCCGAAGCACTGAAAGCAATCCATGGGGTGGCACAGGGTGTAGACGCAAACACTATGACACTCCAATATGTCGATGCTTTGAAAGAGCTTGGTTCAGGAGATTCAACGAAGTTCGTGTTGCCGTTGGAATTGACAAAAATGTTAGGGAATCTTGGAGCATTTACATCAACTGATGATTAGTTGATCTGGCATTTATTGAGCTCATAAATGGCCGATTCCTCGCCGGGCTTACAACGCTAATATTGTCCGAAATTGTGCTGAAATGCATGCAAGATAGAGCAAAATGCCCTGCGGTATATATTTACCAATTTTGAGATCAAAACAGCTTTTCTTACATACAGATTACATACAAAACACAACGTCAAAAACGCTGGTAAATGAAATCGATAACTCAGACGATGATATTGGTTTAATTAGGTGAGTTAAACGGCTCAGGCTTAATAAGGTGCGGTGAAGCAAAGGGCAGTGCCTGCACTTAATATCAATGCTATCGAAAATGCTTTCATCGAGTAGAATTTTTTTTTCGATAGCTATGCCTGTGGCTTCCAAAATCATGTGACTGAAAAGTCAGAGCCTGACTACTCATGGTGAGGCTAAGTCGACAAAAACTGATAGTCAACTAAGGGCGCTGCGCCTGCATTAGAACATAGTAGGCGTACCACCTAATCATTGAGATAAAAGGATCTGAATCCAGCCTGGCGCACGTATCTACACCAAATTACCAAGAAACACCTAAGATCAACAGGAGTTGCATGTTGGTTTGCGGCGTAATAGCAGCGTATTAGAGGTTGATTATGCTTGATATGCGGCGTAACAACAAGCAAAACGCTGAAACATGGTGTACCATGTTAAGTCAATAAAGCGCTGTGGGGAGACTTTGGCGATACCAGGGAACCGCTGGGCGCGTTGCTTCGCCTCTATGGGGGACTGTGTGATCAAATAGGCCTTCGTCAGGAATGAGTTATGGCTACACTTGGTAAATACCAATTTCCGGAGATTGGACTATCCGAAAGCATCGAACTGGGCAAAAAGATTGTCCGTGAGTTTGCTGGTGAAGTTTCACGTCAAGGTCTAGCACGATCTTTAGATATGTCTCAAAGAGGAGGAGCCTTTTCTTCCCGACTCAATGCTCTTCGTTTATGGGGGGTTGGGACCGGTCGAAGCAGGGTAAGAGTAACTCAAGATGGTCTGAGCGCTGTGGCGCCATTGTCGGCGAACGAGGGGCATAGGGCTCGTATGACCCTTGCCCGTAATGTTTTGCTGTTTGTTGAGGTGTCCAATCGACTTGGTGACGAGCCTTATGGCATCGAACGTCTAGGCGTGCTACTTGAAGAGCTTTCCGGAGCCGGGCGAGTGAACGTAGCTCGCAGGCTTACCATGATTGACCGTATATTCACTGAAGCCCGTCCTTATCTATCCTTGGATAATTCTGGCTATTCGGCAGAAGAATCTCAGGCTGTAAGTTCGATCTCCTCAAATCATAGCGATGAATCCGATCCGCTAGAGGATCAAGAGAACTTGCGTTATACGGATAACTCGACAGTGATCCAGGGAAGACGAGATACTGGGGTGCACTCCCAGAGAATCGAATTAGCGTTGCCCGACGGGAACGTCTCCTTGCCAGAAACTGTTGGCAATATCGATGCGGCCTTGGCAGTACTTTGGGCTCGAAGGCAATTAGTTGTCGCTGAGGAATTAAAGGATGGTCGTTCGATCCCTACGCCTCCTCGAGATTTTTCATCCCCACCAGTTTGATCCTTAGGGCTTTAGCAAAATTTTTTGAACGCCTGGCTCCGGTCCGGCCGCAGCTTCGTAAGCTTCTTGGGACTCATCAAGTGGTATCACGTGTGAGACTAGGTGTGTGAGGTCCAGTTTCTTGATTTGCATAGCGGTTACGACCCGTTTTGCTTCTGATCCATCAGGCCATCTGGCATGTGATACCACAACATTTGCAGGTAACGCAATGTCCGAATTGAGTATTTTTGGTGGGGCGTCTGGTTCAGAGAAAATCACGTATCCGTCAGGCTTTACTAAGTTAGCTATTGTGGCGAATCCTGGGGCGTCAATCGTTGCTCCGACTATCACCACGTCAACTTTGCTAGTGTTCAAGCATTCATTAGTATCAAAACTGTTTAGAGTGAAGCTAGCGGATAAATTCCGCCGTTCTGTATGATCCTCTATCGCGATAGTTCGATTTTTGGCCCCAGCAGCGTCTAGAGCTATCAGGGCAGTCATTCCAATCGGATCGCAACCTGCAATCGCATACGAACCGTTTAGCGCATACTCGAGAGCTGAATTGGCAGCTGCCATTCCCAAGCCGGCTGTACCACCGGCCAGCACTGCACGTTCCTCTCCCGATGCAGCGATTTTAACTAGAGATTTGTCTGCGTCTGGGACACGCACGTATTCAGCGTGTCCACCTGGCAGTGTATTGGAGCCGAACAATTCAGGTATGCCGCCGTTTTTACTGACATGCTGCACAGTGTTGGCTACCAAATCATCAATTTCGATATGGGATACCGCTTCGCCTGTCTCAACGACTATTCCGGCAAATTCACCCCCGGGGGTAAGTTCATTGCGATTTGTGTTCAAGAATGCTTGGATATCCCAAGGGCCTATTGCTGTTGTTGTAACTAAAACGATAGCGTCTGAGGAATCACGGAGAGCAGGGCGTGGCATCTCAATGATTTCAGTCTGCTTGTAGCCTGTAAAAGTGATTGCCTGCATCGTTTATTAGAGGTGCTCTTTGATTTGACGTGCGACTTTTGCGGTCATTCCAGGTGCTGCTGCTAGTTGATCTTCTGATGCCTCTCTAATTCCTTTTACCGAGCCGAACGAGCGAATTAGCATTTTACGTCGCTTGGGACCTATTCCAGGCACTAGGTCCAAGGCGGATTTCACGGAAGACTTACCTCTCAAATTTCTGTGAAATGTCACGGCGAATCGATGGGCCTCGTCCCTTGCGCGTTGTAATAAAAACAAGCCTTGCGAGTTCTTTGGCATGATCACCGGCTCTGCGGCATCAGGTAAAAATATTTCTTCCTCTCGCTTGGCTATTGAAGCCAGTTGAATATCTTGGAGTCCTAGGTGCAACATCACTTCGACTGCTGAAGAAAGTTGACCTTTTCCGCCGTCGATTAACACCAAGTCAGGTGCTGCAGCAAAACTGGCATTTTCCTCTCCGCCATCTCTAGCATTTTTCAGTCGTTTGAATCTCCTGGAAAGGACTTCTCTCATTGAGGCGAAATCATCGTTCCCATCGTGGCTTTTAATCTTAAAGCGTCGATAGTTTGACGAAAGAGGCTTTCCATCCTGAAACACCGACATACTCGCAACGGTGTTTGTGCCTTGTATGTGAGAAACGTCATAGCACTCAATACGTTTAGGTGATCGGGGGAGATTGAGTTCTTCTTGCAGCTCTGACATCGCAGTTTCCATACGAGTGGAATCTGAGATCCATTTCAGCTTTAGTTGCTCAAGCCCTTGGGCAGCGTTGGTGGTCACCATCTCAATGAGTCGGCGTTTTGCTCCGCGCTGTGGCACGTTGATTTCAACCGGCCCTTTGCGTTTAGTCTCAAGCCATCCAGCGACCACTTCTTTATCTGTGATCGATTCTGGGACTAAGATTTTTCGTGGAACGTGTGAGGCCGATGAATAGAATTGTTCGATAAATCTCGCCAGGATTTCCTGCCCATCTTCTTCTCGGGTGCCGCTCATTGTGAAATGGTCCCGTCCAATTAGTTTGCCTTGGCGGATAAAAAAGATTTCTACCCAGGCTTCTTCACCGCCATAAGCTGCTCCTATCACATCGAGTTCTTCGCGACCCAATCCCACCACGTTTTGACCTTCGTAAACCTTTTCAATAGCTTTGAGTCGGTCTCTCAGGGCTCCTGCGCGTTCAAATTCCAAATTGTCGGATGCTTCCAACATCGTTGTTTTTAAATCCGAAACGATCTCTTTGGTGTTTCCCTCTAAAAACATGACTACTTGAGCGATGACTTCAGAATAGTCGTTCCTGGACGCATAACCTGTGCATGGAGCAACACATCTTTTGATGTGGTACTCAAGGCATGGTCGACTGTCATTGCCGGTGATGGTTTTGGTGCATGATCGATATGGGAATAGCCGCTTTAGTAAATCCAGTGTTTTTCTGACGCTTCCAGCCGACGCGAACGGACCGAAATACCGGGCTCCATCGTTAGCAGTCCTACGCGTTACGTAAATTCTTGGGAAATCCTCTGCCAGGTCGACCTTTATATATGGATACGTTTTGTCGTCTTTCAGTCGGATGTTGTACTTGGGCTTGTGTTCTTTAATTAACGAGTTCTCAAGTAGTAGAGCTTCTTGCTCTGATGCGGTGACGATATATTCGAAGTCGTCGATTCGACTGACAAGTTCAACAGATTTGGGATCAAGGTTCTTTTTTGAACCAAAATATGATCTCAATCGATCACGAAGTGATGCTGATTTTCCGACATAAAGGACTTTTCCACCTGCATCGCGATGAAGATAGACCCCTGGCTCTAGAGGAACTGCTGCTAGCCGTGTGGAAAATCTTCTTGTGTTTGCTGGCAATGGAAAAAAAGGCGACTCGGTTCATGATTGATATTGGCGAATAGCATTACCATTAGTCATTAGTCGCCAGCGAAAAATTAAAGAACGAACGTCAGTACACTCAAAGTGACGATAATCCCGAGGCTTAATATTCCTAGTTTTTTTAGTTCGGCAGATTGCGACCTTGTATAAATTTCAGACCTGACGCTAGCGTTTCGAGTCGCTCGTTCGACCCTTCCACTGGTGCGCGTAGGCACAGTATCTAAGGTAGCGGCGGGGTTATTTTGAGTGCGCTTATCGTCGTCTGTATTTCGATTTTGTACGAACACGTTGGGTGTACTTGAGCGACGAGTTTTTCGCGATTTGGACTTTCGATTATTTTTGGGCATTTTGTAAGGGTGGCTTTATTTGTGTTATTCAGAGGTTGAATTTGGAGCGCTAGCAACCGTTTGATCTTTCCATTTCAACCCTTTGTCCGACATGACTTTAGCTGCATCTACTGTAACTTGTGCTGCATATTCCAATGACACATCCGATGTGTTCCACATGAAATGATACAAGAACGGATCGATTGGACTTGATTCAAATGCACGCTCAAAGTATCGATGTTGTGCTTTATCGGTGTGCTCGATAGTTGATGCTGCCTCTTCTACCGATGTCAGGCGCATCTGCTGTTGTACACGTGACGCACGATCCTCTAATTTTGCAACCACCCCCACCCGTAGTACTTTTGGGTTGTCGCGTAATATCGCAGCGCCACCTCGGCCTAGAATAACCACGTTTCCGATTTCTGCCAGATCCGTTATAACTTCAATAGCGGTATCTATGAAATGTTGTTCATCTATCTCTTCAGCGTTAGTGTGAGGCGGCTCTTCCATTTCACTGTAGGGTCTGGCTAGAAGGTGCTCGATACCTGGGCCAAAGTAAGGGTCACCACCCATTCCAGCTATTGCGGAACGATGTAGCATACGTTGAATCGATTGGGCAAATCTGTTCGGTAGTGTTGGAACTCGACTCTCTTGATCAGAGAGGGCACTCATGGTGGATCCGACGCGTTTAGCGATGTCAGCGAGCAATAGGCGATCGATAAAATCCAGGTTCAGTTCTCTCGCGACTATTCGGCCGAGATCCGGGGCGCCAGCTCCTAATCGACCTTCGATTGTGATGACGGACATGTTGACCTCCCGAAACCAGATTAGGCCCTAGGGTGAGCCTTCGCATATTCATTACGTATGTGTTTGTCAGTTAGATGAGTATATATCTGCGTAGTTGCGATGTTTGAATGACCTAGCAATTCCTGTACATGTCGCAGGCTAGCGCCGCCGTGTAGTAGGTGAGTGGCGAAACTGTGCCGCAACATGTGGGGTGTAATTTTATCTGATATTCCAACTGTAATAGCCAGCTTACGTAATCGAAGCCAGACTGCTTGCCGTGTCAATCGAGATCCACGTCGGTTCAGGAAAAGGGCTTCTTGTTTTTGGCTTTGAGAGTGGATAGGGCGGATTATAGTTACATATTCACTGATAGATTCAACAGCCGTTTCGTATATTGGAATTATCCGCTCTTTATACCCCTTACCAATGGTGCGTACACTTCCGACATCAAGATCGACATCTCGTACGTTCAGTCCGACTAGCTCAGAAACTCTTAGGCCGGCTGCATACATTAACTCGACCATGACCCCGTCACGTAAATCTTCGGTTGATTGTTTTTCACTTTTGAAGTTCAGCAGTAGATCCACTTCCTCGATGCTTAGTGCTTTTGGAAGAACTTGACCAGATCTCGGCTGACGAACTTCGTCCATGAGGTTGTTGTGAATGATACCTTCGCTTTTCAAAAAATTAAAAAATGACTTTGCTGAAGCGATTTTCCTAGATTTTGTAGCAAGCGAGTAGCCTCGCTTGTCCAGATCATCGAGGAAATTCCGTATATCACGCTCTTTCACGCTACCCCATGAGATTGCAGGTTTGTTTTTTGGGCACTGGAATTTAGCAAGCGCAGAAAGATCGTTACGATAGGCTGCTAGTGTATTGGCCGATAACCCGCGTTCTACTGCGAGATGGTTTACAAATGTGTCAATCTCCGTAAACAACTGGATGTATTACCTTATGACTGGTTGCTAGAAATGAGCTTGAGTGTTCACTTTAATCGAATACTGATGTGTTCGGCATTTTCAACTAAATACAGATATGCTGGTATTTAGCGACAGTTCTTTTGAATCTGCTTAAACTCTAGAGACCAATGGGAGAGGCAGATTTGGTTAAAAACACAGGGCGTAATATTTAAAAACGCCGTACACTCATCCAGTTGAACAGGAACTCCACCGGGTTTCATTCGGATGAATCTTAGCCATAATGCTGGCGCCAATCTAATAAATAAAATTACGAGTATCGTTAAATGCCTATCGCAGCAATAGAAATTCCTTTCAATCCCAATCTCGTTGCGGGAGGTAGCTTTGCTTTAAGCTGGCACGGCTTATTAAGTTTTGTTGGCGTAGCCGTAGCCATATGGATGGTTGGCAAGGCCGCCGTAAAAGGCAACCTGGACCAAGACATGGTCTATAACACTGCGATTTTTGGAATCGTAGGCGGAATTATTGGAGCTCGTCTTGTCCATGTTGTGGATAACTGGAATATTTATGGTGATGATCCTGGTCGCATATTAGCTATATGGACTGGTGGTATTGGGCTGTGGGGTGGAATTCTTGGTGGATGGTTAGGTGGGGCTGCCTACGCTCGCTTTTCTAAGGCGCCGGTTGGAAGATTGATGGATATAGCGGCGCCTGCAATGTTTGTGGGTCAAACAATAGGTCGGTTGGGCGACATTATTAACGGGGAACATTGGTCAAGGGCTTTGGATGCCGGTTGGGGCTGGTATTTCACCCATCCTGATAGTCCTGCGCGGATAGGCGCTGAACGGTTTTTTGGTGATCCTGAAAGACCTGTGCATCCGGCCGTGGTGTATGAAATTATTTGGAATATGATTGGGCTTTTCGTAATCACAAAGCTCAAAGGTAAATTGCAACCTGCCGGTGCGCTTTGGATGGTTTATATAACCTGGTATTCAGTCGGCCGATTCGGCATCCAGTATTTGCGACTCGACGATGTCAAGTTCTGGGGGTTGCAAGAGGCTCACTTGATTGCAATAGGTGTTCTTGCTTTTACCATTCCATATATCGTGTTGAAGGTGCGGTGGAGCCAATCCGTGATTAATGGCGATGGGGATAACGATAATCGCGGTGCTGGTAGGCGCAAACGAGATCGGCAGCGTCAACAGGCCAGAACCTAATTGACCGACTAAATCTTTACTCAGATGGCCTAATGTCTATTAAGCCCAGTTGATGTCGAGTTTTACCTTGCCATATTTCAGATCGAAGCTGAAAAGCGATATCTAATAATCCTGTCCCAAGTGGATGGTCACCCAGCCCAAATCCAATAGAGTCTATTCGCTGACCATTTGATTCAAAGCTGATCTTTAAATGTTTGCCGCCGGCTCCGACTGTACGTACATCCAGCGGTACTGCACCATAAGTCACAAGTAATGGCTGTCGGTTGCCCTCTCCAAATGGTTCCATTGATGAAATGAAGTTCCAGGTGGAAACGGTGAGGTCTTCTAATTTGATTTCAGCGTCGGCGCATAGCGCAGGCATCATCGGTGCGTTTAAAGCACTCAATGCAGTGCTTTTGCGAATATCGTCCAGCAAACTTGACATGAGTTCCATGTTTATAGAGAAGCCTGCAGCTCGCGCGTGCCCTCCGAATCGTTCGAACTTGTCTGCATGATTTGACAATGCTCTATGCAGGTCCAATGATTCATTAGAACGACAAGATGCCCGCGATAATCCGTCTGCAACTTGATATGCGATCGAAGGTTTGCCGGTGAGTTCGGTCAATCTTCCTGCAAGCGGACCGAGTAGTCCCATAGCAAAGCCATCACATCGCACAGCGACAATTGGGTCATCAGAATTCATATCGAATTGTTTTGATGCGTGCTCCCAGGCTTGCTCACTTAAAGAACGACGTTTGAGGTTGTCTGCATCTAGTCGACTAGCCAGTGCGCGAGCTTCAGAAACATCGTTGGTGGTTAACAGTTCTAAGCTGGGTTCTGCATCACCCATACGACCAGGTGCGTTCAATCTCGGAGCGATATAAAACGAGACCAGTTCTGTTGTCGGTCGTCCAGAAGCTCCAGGCGGGCGTGAAATGTCTAGCAATGCCCTCAGCCCGGCCAGTTCAGTCTGCCCTAATGCTTTTAACCCTTCTCTGACTAGGGCTCGATTTTCAGAGACCAAGGGAACAATATCGGCGATCGTCCCTAATGCAGCCAAGGGTAAAAGTTCTTGAGGAAACTCACTTCCGGCGTTCTTGGAAAGGGCTTGTGCAACTTTAAAAGCTACACCAGCGCCGGAATATCCCACTGCTTCTTTTGACCCAATATGGGGATTGACGATGGCTACAGCGTCTGGGCGTTCAGTTTCCATAAGGTGGTGATCAGTGATCACGGTATCTATACCAAATTGTTTGGCGTGTGCAACTTCAGCTATAGCTGTTGAGCCTGTGTCAACCGTGACAATTAGGTTTACCCCAGCGTTATGAAATGAATCAATTGCCTGCTTAGACATCCCATGTCCATCGATTTCTCGATTTGGGATGTATGGAATGGCTTTACCACCTAGCGACCGAATTATTCGGAGCAGTATGGCTGTCCCGGTAAGGCCGTCTACATCGAAATCACCGAACACTCCAATGGTTTCGCTGTCGCTCAGGGCTTTGGAGATACGATCCACCGCTAGTCCCATGTCGGGTAATTCCATCGGGTCTAAAAAGTCGTCGAGACCAGATGCAAAGTATTGTGCTGCATCTTTATCGTTTCTTACTCCTCGATTCCAAAGTAATCGAGCGGGCAGTGGACCTCTAATTCCAGATGTTTGAAATCCTAAATCAAGTCGAAATCCTGGTGGCGGAGGTTCTGCAATCTGCCATTTTCTCTGAAGGCTCACCGTTTACACCTGAACCTGACCGATTATTGCGCGAAGCGTTCGAAAACTAAACTGGCGTTGTGGCCACCAAAGCCTAGCGAATTCGACATCGCTACGTTTACCGGTTGTTTTTTTGCCGTATTCGGTATGTAGTTCAGGTCGCAGTCAGGATCGGGATTTTCGATGTTGATAGTAGGGGGGACAATATCGTTTTTGATTGCGAGAACGGTAAATGCTGCTTCTATGGCACCGGCTGCACCCAGCAAGTGCCCTGTCATAGATTTGGTGGAACTTATTGCTAGATTGTACGCATGGTCCCCGTACATTCTTTTCATAGCAATAGTTTCATATTTGTCATTTAGCGGGGTAGAGGTTCCATGTGCGTTAATGTAGTCGACTTTATCCGGGGTAATACCAGCATCTTCGATAGCCCATTTCATAGCCCGTGCAGCACCTTCTCCATCGGGGTGAGGTTGGGTTACGTGATGTGCGTCACTTGATGCACCGTATCCGCTCATTTCCGCAAGAATATTTGCCCCGCGTTTCTCGGCATGTTCTAGAGATTCCAGTACGAGTAGGCCTGCACCTTCTCCCAACACAAATCCGTCGCGATCAGAATCAAATGGGCGAGAAGCTCCTTGCGGATCTTCATTGCGTGTCGAGAGGGCCATACAAGAATTGAATCCTGCAACTCCGATTTCGCATATAGCCGCTTCGGTTCCGCCAGCTATAACGACGTCTGCGCGTCCTCTTCGAATCATTTCGAGTGCTTCACCTATCGAATCTGCGCCAGTGGCGCATGCAGAAACTGTTGAGAAGTTAGGGCCTTTAGCTCCAATCATCATGGAGACCTGGCCAGAGGCCATATCGCCGAGCATCATTGGGACTAAGAACGGACTGACCCGCTTCGGACCTCTTTTTAGAAGAATTTTATGCTGGTCAGATATGGTAATGATCCCACCTACACCACTGCCGATTAAGACTCCGACTCGGTCTGCATCTTCTTTCTCCATATTCAGATTAGCGTGTTCCAATGCCTCTAACGCAGCGACACATGCAAACTGAGAGAATCTGTCTAGTCGTTTCGCTTCTTTGCGGCCCAGGGCTGCACTTGCGTCAAAATTGTCTACTTCACCGGCGATCCTAGACTCGTATCCTTCAGCATCAAATAGGGAGATATAGTCGATTCCCGACCTTCCTTCGACCAAGCTATTCCAAGTGGATTCACTATTCAATCCTACTGGTGTTACGAGGCCGATGCCCGTGACCACAACGCGATCTGTCATTAGTTGACCTCAGGGACCACTGAGGATAAAAGATGTATATCCCCGTGTGTTGTTGCATGACTCGTTTTGTAGAGTCATACGTCTTGATAAATATAATCGGAAGATTATAGCAACCACTTTGTTGATTCATGCAGTGAAATCCATCCACATGAAGCGTTTATCCAATTTACGAAACTGATTTGTGCTTGGATTACATTGATGAATGCGAGTAGTGTTTAAATCAAACTAGTGGTTGAGTTGTTGATAAGAGGTTCAGATGAAAGTTTTGATTGAAACGCACGGTTGTAAACTCAATACCGCAGACAGTCAAAGATTGGCCACTGAATTTGTGCGTTCTGGGTACGAACTTGTTGCCAAGGGTGGTGTCCCTGATGTGTTTGTTTTGAATTCATGCACTGTGACCCATGTTGCTGATAAGAAGGCAAGGCAATCTCTTAGAAAGGCTAGAAAAAACTTCCCGAATGCAGTTGTAGTAGCAGCTGGTTGTTATGCCGAAAGCAGTAAATCTGACCTGGAAGAATTGAGTGCTACTGATCTAGTCATTCCTAATACCCGCAAATCTGAGATTGTTTCGATTGTTACTTCAAGAACTGGACTGGAATCGCATGGACATTCCAAAAAGGCCTCTCAGTCTGGCAAATTACCAGGTCGAACTAGAGCTGCGGTGAAGATTCAAGAAGGTTGCGATCAGGTTTGTTCTTACTGCATAGTCCCTAAGGTTCGTGGTCGTGAACGAAGTATTCCGAAGGCCGATATTGTCAACCAGATCCAATCGCTTTCACGCGCTGGATACCAGGAAGTGATTTTGACAGGGACGCAACTTGGTTCTTATGGTTTTGAGTTTGAAGATACCGATCTAGTGGATATGGTCACATCTGTTCTTCAGCAGACTGATGTTCGACGCTTGAGGATTTCTTCGCTTCAACCTACGGAATTTTCAGACGAGTTGCTTGGTTTGTGGAGTGGTATAGGAAAAAATAGATTGTGTCCTCATTTTCATATCCCTTTACAGAGTGGAAGTGATCGTATTCTCACCAATATGCGCAGGCGTTACACGTCAGCCGAGTTCATATCTGCAGTTCAAATGGCAAAAAACCTGAATCCCAACTGTTCTGTTACCACGGACGTTATAACGGGATTCCCTGACGAGTCTGAAGAAGATCATCAGCGGACGGTTGAGGTCCTTCATGAAGCAGAGGTATCCGACGCTCATATCTTTCCGTACTCAGTTCGGCCGGGTACAAGCGCAGCATACTTCGATTCTCAGGTTGAAGTGCGCACTCGTATGCGACGGGCAGAGGATTTACGAAGCTTGGCCGACGAGTCTGCCCAGATTCACCGTAAAAAGTTTGTTGGTACAGTCCGTGAGGTATTATGGGAGGGCATACGAGGTGGAACAGGGTTGACCGATAATTATTTGCGCGTCCGACTGGAGCCTGGTCAAGTCCATCAACAGATGATGGATGGTGCTGATGGCTTGATAGAGAATGTTCGGCTTACGAGGCTGGAAGGTTTACAGTTGATCGGGTCTTCCGTCCAATAAAAAAGCCACCTCCGGGCGAAGAAGTGGCTTTTTTATTGGACGGAAGACGTTTTAGAGAGTAATCCTGTTAAAAATCAACCGGGCGTAGTTCGATGTTGCCATGTCGACGTTCTAGATATCCAGCCCTTTCGTGGTATCCGTGTGCGAATACCATTAGCCAACCTTCTTTTTCGCAACGATTAAGAAGCTCTTTTTTCATAGCTAACGTCTGGTCTGGGTACCGATCGAACGCCGTTATATAGGGCAGTGGAAGATGATTAGGAGTTGGTATCAGGTTGGCAAGGTAGATTATTCTTTCGCTTCCTGTATTCACGAGAACAACCTGATGGCCTTCTGAGTAACCGTTGGTGACTATGGTGTGTACTCCTGGTACAACTTCGGTATCACCATCTAGTAATTGGATCATACCCTTGTCATTTAGAACCTCAAGGTGCTTGACCCCAGTGCCATATACCGGGACTGATCGTTCGTTAGGTGAGAATGCTTCCTGCCAAGCACTTCTTTGAACCAAGTACTTTGCTTTTGGGAAAGTGGGAATGATTGTGCCTTCTCGGTCGAGACGAGTTGCTCCACCACTGTGCGAAAAGGCCAGGTGAGTAAGTATCACAAAATCAATCTCACGTGCGCTCACCCCTTGGTGGCGAAGATTACGCAGAAGTTTGGATGATGAGTGGCCGTATACTTCACGAGTGATCTCAGGCTCTTTATTACCAATCCCTGCGTCTACGAGAATATTTGCGTGTGGCGTTTTGATCAGTAGCGAGTTTAAACCAAGCCTGACGCGGTTTTTGCGATCGGGCTTAACGTTCTTCTCCCACAGGATCTTTGGAACTGAACCAAACATTGGGCCACCGTCCAATAAGAACGTTCCATCGCTTACGAGTCTCACGGCTACACTGCTACTAGTAGTCATTTTTACGCCTTCCAGGCCACATCGGACCTTTTGATTTCGAATCCAAACACGAGCGGACACTCGATGCGTTTCGTCTTGACACACGGAACCGTATTAGGCTTACGGCACCTTGCACAAGGTACGTTCGTACTCTTTTTGGTATTTAATATAACATTTGTTTCGAACATGTTCAAAAATCAATCTAAATTATGAGTTCAGATAAGTAGCATTATATTTGCGGATTTTTGCGCGAAATAAGCGAGCACAAATTAAGTTAAATACAATTGTTGTGTATTAAGGAAAAATAAAACGATTTGATAAATGGGTGTGATAGTTTCACATTGATTTTGACTATAAATCGTTACAAAATAATCAAACCACAACGCCAAATTAAGGATTCGGTCTTTTGGAAATAACATTGCTGGAAAATGACGTCACTAAAATTGAAACTGACGTTTTGGTGGTGAACTTGTTTGAGGGCGTGACATCACCAGCCGGGGCTACTGGTGCTGTGGATAAGGTCATTGGCGGTCTAATAACTGCCCTGATTTCAGACGGTGAAATTTCAGGTTCTGAAAGTGAAGTGACCCTCATCCATACCCCTAGTTCGGTTTATCCGGATTTGAAGGCCTCTCGTGTTCTGGTTGCGGGTCTCGGTTCTAGCGATCGCATCGATACAAACGCGATTCGTCGTGTTTCTGCGACTGTTATACGTAAATTGCGTGAGGTACAGGTGAAAAAATTTGCGACGATTGTGCATGGAGCGGGAATTGGCGGAGTCGATGTCACTCCATCCGCACAATCGTTGGTCGAGGGATCGATCCTTGGCGCTTATAGGTTCCTTAAGTACCGGACGACTGATACTAAGCGCAAGCCTGATGTTGAAAGTATGGTTATAGTCGAATCCGATTCTTCAAAACTAGCTGCTATACGCGATGCGATCAAAAAAGGTGTCACATATTCAAATGCCGAAATTCTCGCTCGTGATCTCGTGAACGAGCCGGCGAATAAGTTATCCCCGGCCGACTTAGCATCAGTGGCATTGAAGGTTGCAAGTGACAATGGTCTTGACTGTGACGTACTTGATGAAGCGGATGTCTCTCTCTTAGGTATGGGTGCGTATACAGGAGTTGCTCAAGGCAGTTCTAGGCCTTTGAAATTTATCCACATGTCGTATCTTGGTGACTCTTCCAACCTTGAGAATAATCTTTGGCTGATCGGCAAGGGAATCACTTTTGATAGCGGAGGGATCTCGTTAAAACCAGGGCTTGGTATGGGCAAAATGAAAGGCGATATGGGAGGAGGCGCATCGGTTATTGCCGCAATGCAGGCTATTTCACAATTGAAGCCTAAATTGAATGTGCATGTTGTATGTGCAGCGACTGACAACATGCCCAGCGGTACTGCTCAACGACCCGGCGATGTGGTGACAGCGATGAATGGGATGACGATTGAGGTGGACAATACTGACGCTGAGGGCCGTCTTACCCTTGCAGATGCGATTGGTTATGCGCTGTCAAAAAATGCTACTAGAATCGTGGATGTAGCGACGTTGACAGGCGCTGCTCGAATTGCTCTTGGAGATGGAGTAAGCCCGGTGTTTGGTAATGACGACGATCTGATTTCTGCTGTTTTGAAATCTAGCGAGGTAGTTGGGGAGCCAATGTGGAGGCTTCCGCTGGACTCTGTGACTAAGCGCCAGAACTCGTCGCGTGTCGCTGACTTGAAAAACACCGGTGGGCGCGGTGGTGGATCGACGACGGCTGCGCATTTTATATCTGATTTCGCGGGTGAAACCCCTTGGGTTCATATCGATATAGCAGCAACATCTATGCTTGATGGCTTGAGAGGATGGTTTCCAGCCGGTGCCACCGGGGTTCCAACCAGGTCACTTGTCGATTTAGCGATGAGATTGGGTAAGTAAATCTCCACTGCACTGAATGCAAATTCGTTCGTAACCTACTTCACTTATTTTGATTTAAAAAATCATTTGATTAGAAGTAGTGGGTAGAAAACCGCTTGTTCGAAAATTGACCACACCGACTCATGATGCTAGCGTTGGTACCCTGAGGTGGGCGTAGTGTAGAGGTTAACACGCTAGGTTGTGGCCCTGGAGGCGAGGGTTCAATTCCCTCCGCTCACCCCATATTTTCTTTTCAACCAAGTATTAGGTTGACTCTGGTGCTTAGGTTTTGTTGTCGGCATGAAATGGTATACAAGCTTCAAAACACCGCCAGACTAAAACTTTAACCAGGAATATTAGGCCTGGGACATATTTAGCGCCCGTAGCTCAGTGGATAGAGCATCTGGCTTCGAACCAGAGGGTCGGGGGTTCAAATCCCTCCGGGCGTGCCAAGAACAATCCAAACTGAAGAAGCCCTTGCAGAAATGCAGGGGCTTTTCTTAATGTTGTTCCAATACGACCAAATAAATAGATAATCATCAGTATGAAAAGGCTCATCCGTTTCGTCGTTACATCTATTGCCGTGGCGATAGCGTGGGCGATTGCTAAAGAGATTGCAAAGAACTCCTCAGGTTAGGCTGTCCGCTTCGTGTCCGGACAAGCTGTGAGGTCTCACTGAGGCTGTCATCAAGAGACCGTATGTAAAGGGTCGCCGATACTCGCCCCGTACTAAGACAAATAGGTAGGTGGGTGTCAGGGTGCTGAGTGACGAGGAGTCTTCGATTTCTTCACCAAAATTCTGTTGTCCAATACCGTCGAGCAAGCACCTATCTAATCAGCGGATGTGATCAGAGTTCGTTGCCGGGTGAACTTCTCAAGCAACTCCGGATCTGGTTCAGGGAGTCCGTTTTCGTACGGCAGCATGGTTTGACGCTCGGTGAGTACAACTTCCGGTTGACCAAGGTCACGTGTGTAGAACCGAGAGGAAGGAAACAGATCGCCGGGATAGACGAAGTTCGGAAGGGTTGCGAGTTCGATACACACTGCAGAACCGACGGCACTTTCGAGCATGCCACCGACCCAGACAGGAACACCTGCGTCCTGGCAGATGTCGTGGATCCGGACTGCGTTGGTTAGCCCACCTACTCGACCCGGTTTGATGTTTACGAATTTACAGGCGTCTATTTTCAGCGCCTGTTCAACGACTCTCGGGCCGGTTACCGATTCGTCCAGACATATCGGTGTACCTATGGACCGGGCCAGTTCGGCATGGTCGATGATATCGTCGTTTGCCAGTGGC
>ENA-UPTF01001104-UPTF01001104.1-marine-metagenome-genome-assembly--contig:-NODE-1104-length-17539-cov-5.886153_pt1 | contig 17539 bp, 21 predicted proteins | sample MGYA00238166_ERZ767019 | MGnify/ENA primary metagenome ERZ767019 (study PRJEB28930, sample SAMN06266391) | marine metagenome | isolation source: Sea water from 250 m depth | place: Atlantic Ocean...
ATGGCACAATCATTTTCAAATCAAATATTATCATTATTGTATATCTTGAAAAATCATAAAAAGATGGGTAAAAAGACCATGATTGTTCCAAAAGAGATTGACAGACAAATTGCGGTAGATGCATTAAAAGCAATGAATGTGCATATTGACAGGCTTACTAAAGAACAGATTAAGTATGCAGAAAGCTGGTAATCATAATCTACATTTGATTAATGCATAATCAATTATTTTATTTTCAGAGACTTGCTTCATTTTTTTTATTGAATTAAAAAGAATTTTTTCAACATAAGTAGGATATTTTGTTAGAATGCTTTTCTTTAATGATTCTCTATTTTCCATATAATAATCTGCCATTGGGGCATACACTTTTTGGCCTATCATTGTAATCGCTTCAATCATAAATCCTGATTTTTTTATCTCTGATGTAACATGCTCAAGAGTAAAATGCTCTGATGTCCATGTCAGTGATAAAATCCCAAGATCCTTTATGGTGGAAACTTGCTCAGTGACAACAGGAATAGCTAACACAAGAATTCCATCAGAATTTAAAATTCTCTTAGACTCGTTAATGAATTCGTCTAGTTTCTTAAAATGTTGTGCAGATTCTAATGCAATAATTCTATCAACTGAATTATTTGCAAAAGGAAGTAGCCTTGATGTAGAGTTTAAGCATAAAATTCTATCATAAGGCGTGTTTTTTGAATTTTTTAATTGTGAATAATTGATATTAATGGAAAATATCTTTAATCCTGGATAGTCATTTTTCCATTTTTTTGCTGGTCCAAGTAATCCACTACCAACATCAACTAAAGTTTTTGCACTACTAAATTCAGTTAATTCTGCCACAATATCACAGAGATTATTCTGTGCAGATAGTGGAGTTGTGGAATCTTTATCCCAATATCCAAAATTTAACATGTCACCATTTGTAGTAATTTGCATCATTGGTGAAAGTGTGTCATACATGTTAACAATATCATTCTCGTTTCTTCTAATTGTCCACATGAAAATATCAAATAAATTCAGATTTGCCATATAGTTAGATTATAACCTAACTGGATATATCGGTTAAGGTAAATCTAGTGAAACATCAGCACAGTGTTTGTGGACCCATCTCTCTTGTGAATCTTTTAGAATCTCTTTACCAGCCTTGATTAGATCTCCACAACTGCAACATTTTGAACCAAATCTTGCTTTCATGAAATATCTATGTTAATCAGTCGTAAATGTACTGGTATTGAATTAAAGTAAAGTAATGATTAACATAAAATCAATTCTAAAGGCATGAATAGATCAATTTTTTTGATTACTTTGGTAAACCAAAAAAGGCATACTGGATATTATATATTAAATTAGAAAATTTTACATGAGTTACACTGAGAATATCTTAGACGATGAAAATAATGAGTTCTGGGATAATGCAAATAGATACTCATGGTCAAACTCGGAAGCTAATTTCCTCAGAGAAATTTCCTATATAATGACATATCTGCACAGAGAAGATGCTAAAGATCAGTAATCTAGTTATAACTAAAGATCATTTTTTGTGATTCCACTTGTTTCGATTTCATATCTCAAGGGTGCAGGTAATTCCCTATACACCTTGTTTACTAAAAGCTTAATCTGATCATCTGGAACTTGTACTAATTTTAATAATTTGCCACGTTGATGTGCATAAGCATTTTTCCAAAAACCATTTCCATCAAATGTAACTATTTTTGCCATAGGCAATTATTCTTTATCAATAAATTCAGATGCTTGTGGTGGGTCAGGACTAAGACCCTTTCGTTTACGAATGTCTTGAAGAAGTGTTGCTCCAATCGATTTTGGTACTGGGGTCCACGCTTTAAAATGTGAATTCCACATAGCTTTACCAGCGGTTTGACCTCGCATCTTTTCTGACAGATCAAATGTCTCAACTGCTGGAACTTCACCAATAACTATACTGGTTGCACCCTTTTGTTGCATGTCAAGTACCTTACCTCTCTTTGACTGTAAAACTGATGCAACGTCACCAATAAGATCAGTAGGTACACGTACTTCAATCGCCAACATGGGTTCCAAAATCATTGGTTCTGCTGATAGAAATGCACCAAGACATGCCCTTCTAGATGCTGGACCAAGTTGTGATAAACCACGATGTGCAGTGTCTTCATGAGGCACGAAGTGTGTAAATGTGAATTTACAGTTCCTTACTTGTTCTTTGGTAAGACCACCTTCTCTCATTACTTCATCAAATCCAGATAAGATTGAATCAGTTGATTCATCAATAAATTGAACTCCCTTTGTTCCATTAATCATTACATTACCACGAGAATCAAATCTCATTACCTTCTTAGATGTATCAGTATCCCATCCATGCTCACGTAAAATTGTCGCCATCTCTTTTTTATCTTTCATCTCACTCAAGGTTCCATTCCTACACATTTCAGCTAATTCAGGTTCTAACGGTTCTACTTTCATGAATAATTTATTATGGCGATTCGGAGATTTGGCCATGATTGGTTCACAGGAACCTGAAATTGTTTCTCGGTAATTGATAAGTGGTTCAGATGTAATAATGTCTACTTTTGCATCTTTAATTAAATTCACTGCAACATCAAGATGCAACACGCCCATTCCTGCCATAATTGTTTCACCACTTTCTTCATCAATTTTTATTACAAGATTTGGGTCCTCAATTGTAAGTTTTCTTAGTGTTTCTACAAGTTTTGGTAAATCTTTTGGGTGCTTTGGTTCTATTGCCATTTGAACAACTGGTTCGGATACATACTTTGATGCTTCAAATACTGCAGTGCCTTTAATTGTAGAAAGTGTCTGTCCTGCACGTGCGTCAGTAAGTCCAAGAAGTGCAGGTATATTCCCAGCAGAAAGTTCACCAACTTGTTCTCTAACATTTGACATAAAGAAATTTACAGATTGTACACGCCCTTCACGCTTTGTATCTATAATATTGATAGTTTGCCCATCCTTTATTGTTCCAGAAAATAAACGGCCTATTGCTACAGGACCAGCTGCAGGATCAATTGTCATATTTACAATCATCATTACGGTAGGACCGTCGTCATCACAATTCAAAATTGCTTTACCAATATCTGATTCTAGGTCTCCTTTCCAGATTTTTGGTATTCTGTATTTTTGTGCTACATGTGGTGGTGGATGATGTTTTACAACCATCCCAAGTACAGCGTCTGCCAATGGTGCTTTCTCGACTAAATCCTCAACTTTACCAGTATCTGAATATGCGTCTATAACATCTTTGAAAGTTACACCTTTCTTCTGCATTGTATCAACATTGATAGCCCATCTATCTTTTGCAGAGCCGAAAGTCACACTGCCATCTTGAATTGAAACTTTCCATTTCTCTTTATAATCATCTTCAGCATAAGTATCAATCAATTCATTAAAGTTTGCAACAACACTAGCAAGTGTTTCCTGCATTTTTTCTGGTGTTAATCTTAGCTCTTTTATCAGTCTGTCAATCTTGTTTATGTATAATACAGGTCTAACTCTTTCCTCAAGTGACATTCTGGTTACAGTTTCAGTCTGAGTCATAATTCCCTCAACAGCATCACAAACCACAACAGCCCCATCAATTGCTCTAAGACTTCTAATTACACGACCAGAGAAATCAACATGACCTGGTGTATCAATCATATTAATCACATAATCATTTTCTCCTTCTTGATAGTGTAAAGTTACATTTGCTTGAACTATTGTAATACCCCTCTCCTGCTCTGCTTTCATTGAATCCATTGCAAGAGCAGAACCTGCAGATGAAGGTGAGATTATTCCAGAATGTGCTAAAAGACTATCACTCATTGTTGTCTTTCCATGATCAACATGAGCAATTACACCAAAATTTCTAATCTTATTTTTATCACTAATTATCTTCATTACCTGTTCGGTTGACTTGTATTTTGTCATATGGCGATAATCCTAGATGAACATCTATTAAACCTTATGAGACTTTGACTAAAAATACAATTTTAGAAGGATCAGTATTACAATTCAAATTCACTTTTTTTCAAAAGCCCTTTGGTGAGATTTAGATATTCTTCAGGATCAATTTCTTTGGAAAATCCTTTGTCAGTATTAATTAGATACACAGAATCAATTCTAGCATTTTGAATTTCTTCAAATTTAATTTGTGGGTGTTTGTAGAATCGATCACAGATTTTTTTAATTTTTGATACTTGCTCAGTAGATCTATCTTTAGGTGAAAGTAAAAACAATGTTGGAATTGGTAAGACATTAACTATTGGGGTAGCCAAACAAAATTTCGAGCAGTATTGACTGTACCGTGCAATCTTGCTAATTATTCTAGCTGTATAGTAGTCAACAGTATCTAATGCATGCTCAGGAGGCGTGAAACCAGTCTCAATTTCAACAATTGTTGAATCACCGGCTTTAGTGGCAAATAGATCACAGACTAGTATGTCTGATACAGATTTTTCAACATCTACATCATAACCATGCAAAATTAATTCAGATGAACAAATTAATTCTAAAACTGAGTGATTTATTTTTACAAGATTTTCTGTATATAATTCAATTAGTTTTTGTCTAACTAGGTTTAACTTTGGTTTTTCATTTTCGCTTAATCTACTAGAGAGAAGTTCAGTAATTGCATAAACATCATCTCGGAATTTGTCTACGTCCAAGTATAATTTATCAAAATTATGGGTTTTAAGAAGCTTGATAATTAACTACTAGTACATTGATGATATTAAACACTATATTTTGAATCTATAGATAACTATAGTTTTGGTGCTATACTTAGTCTACCTTTTGCAGATAGAATAATAATTGATGTAATTGCTATTACTAGAACTAGTGAAGCAACAGTACCGAATTCTGGTATTACAGCACCGTCAGCGATATCTACCTCTACAGTGGATTGATATGCAGTGGCATCACCTTGTATTGCTGTAACTGTATAAATTCCATCTTGACTCCACATTGGACCACCTACTCCAATCTCACTTGAGAATGCTCCATCAGAACCAGGACTTAATTGATCAACAGTAACAATGTTACCATTAGGTGCTACTACCGTTAATGTTACAGCCGATTCTGTTCTATCAGTAGAACCGTTAATTGTGAATGATGTTGCACCTTCAACTGCATCAGCCGAAATTGATAATCCTGTTGAGCCTTCAGTTGCAGATTGCATTTTTGTTTCATAGCCATCATCATATGTTCCTGTATTACTAAAATCAATTGATGTTCCATCTGTTGTACCATTTGAAATATCAACGTCAAAGTCAGCAGCGTATAATCCTCCGGGACCTGCTTGAAGATTAACTGTATATGTTCCATCTTGTCCCCACATTGAACCACCGGTTGATATATCAGTTGAAAAATTACCACTAGAGTCTGCAGACAATTGGTCAATCGCTACAATGTTACCATTAGGTGCTACTACCGTTATTGTAATTGCATCACTTTGTGCAGCGCCGGTATATCCACCAATGCTAATTTTGCCAGAACCCTCAGATGCAGTAACACTAACTGACATTCCAGGCTCCAGTCCTGCATAGGCATTATTTTGTAATGCTGCAGTACTAATCATAGATATTGCAAAAAGCATTGTAAACAATGGTATTACAATTTTTCTATAATGACTCATATCATATCCAGTTTACTCCCCAACTATTTATCTATTGTTTTTTTCTTATTTTGATATTCATACATCAAAATTTCATTTGTAACCTCTGAATTATGCGGTATTTTGAAATTTTATCGTGAACGTTAACTGCTTGTTAACAAAATGTATCTCAAGTTACCTATGCAGACCATGCCATGAACCCACCATCAAGATTTACAGCAGAAAATCCTGCTTTATTGAGTTCATCTGATGCTATATTCCCACGATATCCCGATGCACAGTAAGTACAAATTTTTTTAGATTTTAACTCATCAATTTTTCCTTGTTTTACATTTCGTATTACCAGGCCTAATGACATGTGTTGTGAATTTTCAATTTTGCCCTTTTGAAGTTCATCAATTTCTCGTACATCGATTATAACATACTCTTCACTATTCTGTTTTAATTCCTCTTTTGTTATAGAATTTGACATGTAATAGAATAATCAATTCAATATATAATTTTGACTAAAATAGCCACTTTAATAAAATTCTTAAACAATTTTAATGTCTAATCCTTAACAAAATAAAATGAGCAAAGAATTTACAGAAATTCTTAAAATGCAAGCAGAACAAACCCTGGATTTTAAATTAATAATTGACAAAAATGAATTTGACATAATAGACCTAACAATAAAAAATGAAACAACGCCTGTATCAAAACCTACAAAACGCGGTGGTGTTTATTTCTCAGATACAACAGTTTACAAAATTAATGCTGTAATTAATGATCTAAGTGTTAGTAAATATCTAACAAGAGCTATGTTAGGACCTAATACCGAATTTCAGGATATAACTATACAACCTATAAATAAAAAAAATAAACACAACACAGATTTCAAAATTATAACTAATTTAACAAGTAGTAAACAAAGTTCAAATAAAATTGAATTAAATTTAATGGTGCAAAATATAGTTAAATAGAAAATTACAGTAATTTGTAATATTTATCGTACTCTTCACGTAATTTTTGATTAGATAATACTTCATATGCTTGATTAATCTCAGCCATTTTCTCTTCTGATGAGTCTTTCCTTCTGTCTGGATGCCATTCTTTTGCTAGTAATCTGAATTGTTGTTTAATTTGCTCAGGACTAGCAGATTGTTCCACACCTAATACATCATAATAGTTTGGTAAAGTTTTATTTTTTGACATTTCATTAAACGCTTTTTGGTTTATGGTACTCTCTTTTCTTGAGCCAAAAATTTCTTCTTCTGTCCATTCGGAATGATATTTTTCATAGTCTCTATTCTTCTTTGAATCTAAATCTAATTCATCATATTTTGTTTTTTTACGTAAAATAATATTTCGTGCAAGATAAACAAAAATTCCTACAACAACAATAATACATATAGCAAAAGTTATGATTAAATCTTCCTGACTAATATAAAATTCCTCAACAACTGATGGTGGATTAACTTGTGAACCAGAGTCATAAAAAAAAGTTGCAATATCAATTACTTCTCCGGACTCCAATAATATTTCATATGTTCCACTTGTCAACCAACCGTTCATACCAGCAATAACAAGCGTAGAAAAATTTCCTTCTTCATCAACCAAAATTTTTTCAGTCCATACGATTTCGCCGCTAGGATTTTTTATTGTGATGAAAACTAAATTCTGAGAAACATCAGGTGCCAATCCCCAAACTGAAATAATGTCAGATTTTTTGTAAAAACTGTTATCTATGTTAATACTCATATTTTCAGAAAATGCTAAACTTGTTCCTGAAAAAATTAAAATTAAAAATACAAAACTAACTAAATGAATCTCCTTCAATCTAACATCTAAATTATTTTATTAGATATAACATAAACGAATAATGTAATTTTCTTCAAATTTCTAGGAACGAATTATCATAAAATCGTTAAAAAAAACTAATATTGTTAAAAATTTTTTACTGGTTTTTGCTAATAATAGAGTTCATTAAAAAAAACATGGTTATAGGTTACTGCGTAAAATGCAGAGACAAAAGAGAGATGCAAGGAACCGAGGGAATTACCATGAAAAATGGAAAGCCTGCAATAAAGGGTACTTGCCCTACATGTAGCACATCAATGTTTAGAATAGGCAAGGCCTAACTGGACATCTGATACCTTTTTTAAGATTTTTTCTAGTGTAAACTTAATCAGGAATAATTCCATTCGTCGGTAATTCCATTCCATAATGGACGAAATGGTTTTGGATCTAGGTTGATTTCACCCTGTATTCTATTATCAACAGCAAAAAAGAAATTTTCCATAGCATCAACTCCCCCACTATCAAAAAGTTCATGGCCAATTTGCTTAAAGCGCTCCTTCTTAACCTCAATCATTTCAGAATCAGGATTCTGTAAACAGAATGTTAAAAGATCAATCATTTCTTCTTCCAAAATAAAATCCATAAAGAAACTTGTTTCTACTATTAAAAAAAATTACTATTATTTTGAAGCCACTTTATCATGGATTTGTGCAAGTATTAATTTTGCTTTTTCTTTGTTTTCAAATGATTCTGTGCTTGCATCAAGAATACTATCAACTTCAAATTCTTTATCCACTAAAATATCAGCAACATGTTCGTCTAATGTTCCTGCACCAACTAAATAATAAGCAAAGACTGTGTTTTTCTGACCAATTCTATGTAGCCTATCCTCAGCTTGTCTATGAATTGCAGGGCTCCAATCTAATTCTGCAAAAATTACATATCGTGCTGTTGTAAGATTAATACCTACATTTCCTGCACGTAATCCAGCAATCATTAATTTGGTTTTACCTTTTTGAAATCTGTCAATTTCTTTATCACGAACTGGTAAAGTTTGCCCACCAATTATTGATGAAGGGTTATGTTCAGATAATTTCTCATGTAGTAGTTTGTGCATTGCCTTATGGTGGCAAAATACAACAATGCTTTCATCTGTTTCCATAACTTCGTTTACAAACTCTACAATATGTTTTAATTTTGACATACCAGCTACCTGTCTCTCACTCTCAATTGCACGTTGATATGATGATGATTTGTCAAATGCAGTTTGTGCATATTTTTGCTCTTCTTCAAGTTTTTTCCATATTTTGTCTAATTCAATTTTATAATATTTGTCATCAGCTTGAATTCTTTGTGTATGTCTCACTTTATCTTTAAGATCTTTTAAGACATCTGATTTTTTTCTGCGTAACATAACATGAGTAGTAAGCTGTCTTCTTAGGGTATCACGTTTATTATCTAGAACCATTGCTTTTCCTTTTTCATCTACCCAGCAAAAGTACTCACAAAATTCTTTAAAATTTCCTAGTAAACCTGGCTTAAGTATATCAACTATAGGCCAAATCTCAGAACCTCTGTTGTAAATTGGTGTTCCAGATAAGCCTACTCTATATTTTATAGACTGCGTTGCAGCCAATTTTTTTACAGCAGCATATTTTTGTGTGGTTTTTGAACGTAGGTGTTGAACTTCATCACAAATAATGGAACGAATGTTAAGTTTCAATAAGTCAGGTAGACGCTTGTGTAATAATTCATAATTTATTATGTAAAAATCATATTGCCCGATGTCAGATAATTTTCCAACTCTAATCATTGTAGATGTTGGGGAATCAGATTCGATAATTTTACCATTCTTACTTTTCTTTTTTAGGAATTTTCGAATTTCTTGTTGCCAGTTTGTCAGTGTTACTAATGGTGCTATAATCAACGCAGGAAACGATTGTTTTTCTTTTGACAAATATGCAAGAGTCTGAACAGTTTTACCCAAACCCATCTCATCTGCTAACAATGCATTACCAGATGACTTTAATAGAAAATCAAGACCTTCACGTTGAAAATCAAGTAATGTACCTCGGAACTGATTAGACGGTGATGCCTTTTCCAGCTTTTCAATTCTAGGAGTTCTTCGTTTCTTAATAACTAATGAGGAAATCTTCCTCTTCCAAACAGAATTAGAAAGAACTTCCAAAGGATAACGATCTGCAATTAATTTTAGTTGCTTAACATTTTCATCATTATCAGAGACAATTGCTTCATCTGGTTTATCACCATACCAGGCTCTAGGAATTAATTTTGCAGTCATATTCACTGCTCGTGACCCACTGATCTTCCAGCACCAGGTACCAGAATAGCGATCAAGAACGAATTCTAAAGTTCCAAAGTTTACCATATCATTATCTTCCGAATTTCGATAATTACTTTTTTGAGTTTATGAATCTTAGGGTTTCACTAGATCACTGCTGAGAGTAAAATTTTATTGCTTTTCAAAAATTAATTTCAATAATTTTGATTATACAGCGTTTTTTTGGTATTTAATGAATAATAATAAAGAATACATTAAATTTTTTAGAAGGAATTTCTCATCTATGATATTGGAAGAGTCAAAGGATCTCATAGTTTTAGGCACTATCAAAAATGGTGCAACGCAATTCAATAAGATTTCCAAAGTAACAAAGATTCCACCAAAAGAACTCAGTGAAGTATTAGAGAATCTTGAAAATAGTGGATTCATTAATGTTATAGAAAAAAAAGGCTGGCTGAGCAAAAAAATCGAGATACACATTACTGAAAAAGGAAATAGAGAATTTGACGAGCGAATACATGAGTTACAGACAAAGTGGAATAATATGGAAAAGGTATACCAAACTGGTGATAAACAAAAATTGCAGCAAATTATGAAAGATGAGAAATCATTTCTTCCAACTATGATGTTTTTTGGTATTATAGATATCATGATGTTCAGTATGATGTTCAGTATGATGGGAGTAGCAATGTCAAGTTACATACCAGCTGACGATATGTCACAATTTGGTGATGACATGACAAATGATGATCTAGGTGATTCAGGTATGGAAGACGGTGGATTTGATCTAGACATAGGATTTTAATTTGATGTTTACATCATTTGATAATATTGGATTACTAAAAGTTTTAAATTTTTTAGAATCACATGAATCAGAATATTTATCAGGTCAAGATTTAAGCGATGTATTAAAAATTAGTAGAGTTGCAGTCTGGAAGCATATAAAAAAAATTCGCTCGCTAGGATATGTAATTGAATCAAAACAAAAACGTGGTTACAAATTTGTATCTGGTACAGATAAATTACTTCCATGGGAAGTTTGTAAAAATTTAACAACCAAATTCATTGGAAAGCGTATCTATTATTTCGATGAAATTGACTCAACACAAAATTTTGCATTGGGGTTATCAACTAAAGATAATGAAAATGGCACTATTGTTATAGCACAAAAACAAATTGACGGTAGAGGTAGGTTAAAACGAAAATGGTATTCGCCAGAAGGTGGACTATGGTTTTCAATCATAATAAAACCAAAATTTGAAGTATTTGATGCTACAATAGTTCCCATTGCTTCTTCATTAGCTCTATGTCTTGCTATAGAAAAAATTCATAGGATTAAAGTCAATGTCAAGTGGCCAAATGATATAACAATCAATAGAAAAAAATTAGCAGGGATGCTTGTCGATGCTAATATACAAGCAAACATTATAGAGAATTTTGTTTTAGGAGTTGGAATTAATTTTAGAATAAACACTTTACAAATGCAAAAAGCACTGAAAAATAGTCCAAATTTTTATGGTGTTACATCATTATTTACAATTAAGGATAAAGTAAATCAAATGGAATTGTTTAATCAATTTCTAGTTGAATTAGAACAAGTACTAGATGATTTAACTAACGGAAAAAAAGGTGAGATTATAAAAAAATGGTCGAAAAGAACAGACATGTTTGGTCACAATGTAACAATCAATACAAGTAAGGGAAAAATTTCAGGTGTAGCGAAAAAAGTTGATAGTGATGGTGCCTTAATAATTAAAACAAAAGTTAAGGATGAAAGAATATTCGTAGGGGATGTAAATTTAGATTAATTATTTACGGGTTTTTCTTTTCTTCTTGGTTTTATGCTTAATCAAACGTCTCTTGTAATTTGATTTTTTATTGGATTTTCTTTTCGAGAGCGATCTAGTTTTTGGTTTATTTTTATTTTTAGACCTTTTTACAGTTTTTAATTTAGATGTAGTAGATTTTGATAAGGCGTCTTCAAGAATTTCAGTGTATGACAGATAAAAATCAATTAGTAGTGATTTTTTTTCTGTAAGTTTTTTCAGTAATTCATTTTCTCGTAAAAGATTAGTCTTTTCAATTAATTCTGGTACTTGTTTTCCTTCTGTGTCAAGGGATAAAATTTCAGATTGTAAATCAGATAATTGCTGTTTTATTATTTCAAATTTTGAAACATTATACATACAATCTAGTAATAGTAACCATTGTTAAATTTTGACTGATAAAACTGTAGTTATATTTTAATCTGGATGACTGTAAAAAAAATAATGATGGCAGATATGCACATGATAGTAATTTCAATATTATTTACTGCGTTATTTACGTCGCCATTAATTCAAAGCGTTTCTGCGGACGATGATATATTTGATATTCCGACATTATTTGGTGAGGCAACAGAACATTTTATGATGGGTGAGTATAGCCAGGCAATTATCATTTATAATAAAATTCTTGAAATCTCACCAGACCATACTAAAACATTATTGATGAAGGGTGTAGCAGAGAGTAATCAAGATCGGCACAAAAATTCAATCCTTACATTCAAAAAAGTTCTTCAAAGTGACCCAGAAAATCTCATGGCGATAATTGGTATTGGTGTTGGGTTTGGTAATTTTGGTGAGTATAAGCAAGCACACAAATATTTTCTTATGGCAAATGAGATTTCTCCAGAAAATCATATTGTAAAAAACTATAAGGAGTTTGCAGAGAATGTAATACAAAGATACCCCTACAATGAAGTTGAGGGTCCAAAAATTTTTGAGGTTGCAAAAGTTGAAGACATCCCAGAGTGGATAAAAAATAGTGCCGGATGGTGGGCAGAAGATAAAATTACTGACATAGAGTTTATTGCATCATTACAATTTTTAATTAAAAATAATATTATAAAGATAGAAGATGTTCAAAGAATAGAGAGTAATTCAACAGTGTTACCAGTTTGGATAAAAAATAATGCTGAGTGGTGGGCAGAAGATAAAATTACTGACCAAGATTTTCTTTCTGGAATTTACTACATGATTGAAAATGGAATAATTATAATTGAAATTCCTGAGAAAGATGAAATTACAAAGGAGGAACAGTTAGTATTAGATAGAAATCTTTGGGAGTATGAAAGATATCTTGACCGAGTTATTAAAACTGTAGAGAATGATACACGCTACATAGAATATCCTAACCCCAGCAATGATGTAATCAAGAAGTTCATGCGAGATTATGTTAGATGGAATTTTGAACAGCAGCTTCAAATTGGAAATTCAAGTTTTCCTAGTCCTACATATACAGAAGTTGACAATACATACATTGTTGATTACAAAGTTTATGTAAATCAACAGCCAGGTGGACTTCCACTAGATCATGTTAGTACATTAGTTAATTCATTTACTTATTGGGAGGCACGAACACTTTCAACAGATGGCGGGCAAGACGTGAAAATTAAGTTTACTACAACTAATTCTAAGACTGATGCAAATTTATGGGTAACATGGGTTGTACGAAGTCTTGGTGAAAATGTACTGGGACATGCTAATTTAGGCAAAGGTGTTGTCGAAGTTGCGTTAGGTGGGTATGGATGTGATGGAAACTTTCAATTATTTCATGTAGATACAGTAGAAAAAATTATGACACATGAATTAGGACATGGAATTGGTTTAATGCACAGTTCAAATAAAAATAATATAATGTACCCATCGTTAAATGATGTACAATATGCATATTGTTTGTTAGACGTAAACAAACAATTTACAAAAGATGTTAGTGGAATTGTTTTGAAGAAACAATCTTAATTAAAAAATAATCATCCAAGTGATCTGGAATGTTTTTGTGTATGAGGCCTTTCACCAGGGAATTTTCTTCTCATATGACCTGATGGACGTCCATAAATTATTTCTAAGAACCAACTCTCATGCTCAATTTCTTCCATGAGAATGTCTTTTGCAATATCATATGTTGCAGGATCTTTACCAAACGTCATTTTACAAACTTTATCCCAGTTCACAATTGCACCCTGCTCAGCCTTGAGACATTTTTGTAATATTGCCTTCATGTCAGTTGGATTTTTTGGTAACTGTAAAAATTCACAGCCCGACATCTTGATGAATGCTTGTGCATCATTTGGAAGACTTCCACCCAACTGAAAGATTCGCTCAATACAAGACTCAAAATGACTTAGATCCTCAAGACGCGCATCTTCAATAATTCCCTTTACACCTTCACCCTCTAATCCAGTACAATGCATTCTTAGGTTTGTAAAATAATAATATGCAGTAAACTCAACAGATGCATTTGTAATTAATAATTTTATTAGTTTATCAACATCTAGGCCATTTTTTTTAAGAATTTCTACGCCAACAACATTAACTTTCTTTGCTTTAACCATTGTAAGCAATCCTGCATCTTCTATTAAAAAGATTATGAAAAAACTAGGTTAATTTTATTTTGTTATGGTGTTTTGCTATTCTAGACGTTTGTAATTAGGAATTAGCTGTGCCTACATACTAAACACCCTAAGAAACAATCGAAAAGCGTAATAAGCTAAATTGGAAGTTATGATACAGATGCAAAAATCTGACAAACAACGTTGTCCTTCATGCAATAAGCCATCACTGGTTTTAGATGAAAATTCTGGTGAATTAGCATGTAGTACTTGTGGAATAGTTGTAACTGAGAAAGGTGCAGCTGATGGTCCTGAATGGAGATCGTTTGCAAATGATGGAGTTGATAAAAGTAGAGTTGGTGCTGGAACGTCCATCACAATGCATGACATGGGACTGTCTACGGTAATTGGCGCTGTTAACAAAGATGCAACTGGAAAACCACTATCTACATCTATGAAAAAATCAATTGAAAGATTAAGAACGTGGGATAGTCGTTCACAAGCACATACATCAACAGATAGGAATCTTCGACAAGCACTAAGTGAGATGGATAAACTAAAAGACAAATTATCATTAACAGATGCAGTTATTGAAAAATCTGCATATATCTATAGAAAAGCAATAGAAAAAAAACTTGTTAAAGGTAGATCAATTCAAGGATTAGTTGCCGCATGTGTTTATGCTGGATGTAGGGATACAGAAACACCAAGAACACTTGATGATGTAGCAGATGGAATTAATATTAGAAGAAAAGATGTTGCACGATGCTATCGTTTAATTTTTAGAGAATTAGATCTAAAAATTCCTGTTGCAGACCCAGTTAATGGAATTGCAAGAATTGCTAGTATTGCAGGATTGGGAGAAAAGACAAAACGTAAAGCAATTGAAATTTTAAGTAAAGCAAAAAAAATTGGAATGGTAGCCGGAAAAGACCCAATGGGATTAGCAGCAGCCGCACTTTATCTAGCATGTATTACCAGTGGAGGAAATAAAACCCAAAAAGAAATATCAATTGCATCAGGTGTTACAGAAGTTACTATTAGAAATCGCTGTGCAGGTCTAAGAGAATTAATTTAAGAAGTATTAATCAAGTTCGTGAAGAGGATCTGATTCCTTTCTTCGCATTACAATAAACATTCCAATTGTCAAACCAAACTGATAGAATGCATAGAGAATTATTTGAAATGCTGTAGGTACATAGTCTGTAAATTTTCCTAACATTGCTACAATTAGAACAATTGTGCTTATCGTGAAAATAAAATATCGTGAAATAGGATTGATATCTGCAAATCTAAAAATAAGAATTAATGTCACTGTAACAAAAATTCCTGTTATAGCAAGAAGTCCAGCATTTAGACCAAGAAAATCAATTAATAAATTGAAAATTCCTTCGGGTGTTTCAGGTACAACAAATTCATTCATTTCAACCTTTGAGGGGTCAGCAAATTTTGTTATATTTCCAGAAGCATTGATTACAAATAATATCAATAGAATAATTGATACGCCTTTTGCATATTTTTTTAATTTTGGGAATCTTTGTCTAATTCCTCTCGCAAGTATTGCACCCTGCAGCAAACCGACTCCAAAAACTATTGCAAATGTAATAAGAAAATTTTCTTCGGCAAGTTGCAGAATATCCAATGTCTTACAATAATTTAGGTTGAGCCTTTTTTAAAGAGAAAGATTACTAAATTCATACCAAATACGAAAATTTTGAAAAAACCTTTTCAACTAAGAGTATTTTTAAGATACAATGGCAGACGAATTTAGAATAGATACACCATATTTACCTGGAGAAAAAGGCTGCAGATTCACATGGATAATATCTGAGGATGATGAAAAAACATTGTACCTAAGACATGAAGATCTGTTTGAATTAAATGATGTTCTAACACATGGATCATCAGCCAAGATCGAGATGGAAGATGGTGCAAGTTCAATATTAGTAAACTCTGATGTCACAGATTTTTTTCTTGCAGGGCAACAACATCTGAAAATTGAGACATTGGCATTAAAAGTTGCATTAAGTGAATTCATGAAAAATAATCCTGATGCATGAGATGAATTCTTATCATATAGATTAGGTGTGAATATTCATGATAAGGAAGCCTGTTGTTGCTGGGTCATTTTATCCAGATAATCCTGATGAATTAGAACAAATGATTCAAAATTGTTTTACTCATAGATTTGGACCAAATAGTAATCCCCCAAAACAAAGCATTGAGCGTGTATTTGGAGTAATTTGTCCCCATGCTGGTTACATGTATTCTGGTCCTATTGCTTCGCATTCGTATTATGAAATTTCATCTCAAGAGTTTGATTTGGCTATAATTATAGGTCCAAATCACTTGGCAATCGGAAGTAAAATTGCAACAATGAGTGATGCAAAATGGCAAACCCCATTAGGAATATCTGAGGTTGATAGTGAGTCATCTAATGAATTGCTGACTATAGCAGATAATATTGAACAGGATTATTTTTCGCATAGTAAAGATCATTCTTTGGAGGTTCAAATTCCATTCCTCCAAGAAATATTTCCAAACAATTTGAAAATACTCCCTATCATAATGGCTAAACAAGATATTGATGCAGCAAAAGAAGTTGGAAATGCTATTTCTCAGATTGCAAAATCTAAAAAGACCATGATAATTGGCTCATCTGATTTTACCCATTATGAGGAAAATGATTTTGCACATAAACAGGATATGTCACTAATTGAACCAATCTTGAAAATGGATGTGAATGGGTTTTATGAAACATTAATTGAAAAAAAAATTAGTGCGTGTGGTTATGGTGCTATTGCTGCAACTATGATTGCATGCAAAAATTTGGGTTCAAAAAAAGGGGAGTTGTTAGCATATGCAACTAGTGGTGATGTTGTTGGAAACAAGGAATCAGTTGTAGGATATGGCTCAATAAAATTTGTTTAACCTATTTTTTGTCTCTGTTCTGAATTGATTGTTTACGTTTTTTACGAACTGTACAATAGATTAAAAATCCAATATTGACCATTGGAAATATCTCAATTAAATCAACACCATACATAAAAAAATCTAGTATAGGATGAACTCTACTTATCATTCCCGTTTCCAAATACAAATCAGCATTCCAAATCATGTGAGGAATCTGTATGTAGATTATGAACGCAGTCAAAATCAATGACTCTGTTACATGCCTTTCATACCAAGACCAAAATCTACTCCATGTAGATTGTTTTTCTACTTCTTTTGTTATCATATCCTGTATTGTAATTATTACATTTTAAAGGTTATTTTTTTTAGGATTTCCTAACTATTTTTGTAATTTTTACTTAGTTTCACCTAATTATATGTAAAAATTATTAGCCGAACCTAATTAAAAAAACACTTATTCTCCATTCTAAGAATAGAGAATTATAGTGTATAGTATTCACTAAGTGAATTAAAAATGATTTGTCATGCATAGTCTCTATGTTTGTGGCCGTACCGATGTTTT
>ENA-UPTF01001105-UPTF01001105.1-marine-metagenome-genome-assembly--contig:-NODE-1105-length-17537-cov-6.702806_pt1 | contig 17537 bp, 14 predicted proteins | sample MGYA00238166_ERZ767019 | MGnify/ENA primary metagenome ERZ767019 (study PRJEB28930, sample SAMN06266391) | marine metagenome | isolation source: Sea water from 250 m depth | place: Atlantic Ocean...
TATCTACCAAGAATGTGCAATCATTGCACAAAGCCAGCATGCCTAGAAGCCTGCCCAGTGAGAGCTATATATAAAAGAGAAGAAGATGGGGTAGTTCTTATTGACGAGGATAAATGCCAAGGCATTAGAGAATGCAACAAAGCCTGCCCGTACGATAAGATTTATTTTAATTATGTGACTGGCAAATCTCAGAAATGTATTTTTTGCTTTCCTCGCCTAGAAGAAGGTGTTGCACCTGCTTGTGCGAGACAGTGTCCCGGAAGATTAAGATTCGTAGGTTTCCTTGAAGATGAAAATGGCCCGATTCATGAATTAGTTTATCAATGGAAGGTAGCTCTGCCATTGCATCCTGAGTATGGAACTGAACCAAATGTTTTTTATGTTCCACCAATGCTGCCACCTAATTTTGATGAAGAAGGAGAGTTTTCCGAAGACCCAAGAGTCCCAACTGAATATCTGAGAAGCTTATTCGGTGAAGAAGTTGATGAGGCATTGATCACATTGCAATATGAGATGGAGAAGAAACAAGAAGGCAAAGAATCACGACTTATGGATATTCTTATTGCCAAAGAATGGAAGTCTCTATTTAATATACCCGACGTTAAAATCTATTAATTTAAACACAAACTAATTAGGTCTTTTGCAATGGAACTATCAAAAGCACGTATTTTTTTGATTATGTCTTCACTGGTGTTGTCATCAGTTATGGCCAGCCTAGACTCTAGTTTCACTCCTATCGCTATACCGGACATGATCGATAAACTCGATTCCAGCACCAGTGAAATAGTTTGGGTTGCTCTAGGTTACTTAATTGCAGCTAGTGGCCCAATGCTTTTAGCAGCAAAAATGGCTGATGGCTTAGGTCATGCAAGATTTTTCCAGCTTGGCACATTAATATACGGAATAGCTATGATTGCCTGCTCATGGGCACCAGATGCTAATACCTTAATTACACTTAGATTTATACAAGGGTTTGGCATGGCTCTCTTTTTGCCCACTACCTTTGCAATTGCAACTGCAATGTATGGACCTAAGAAACGAGGAGCTGCGCTCGGTATTCTTCAGGCTGCTAATGCTGTAGGTTTTGTAATGGGCCCAGTCTTTGCTGGGTGGCTGCTTGATGCTTATGACTGGACCGCAATTTTTTGGTCAAGAATTCCTTTTGCGATATTGGCAATCTTGCTTGCTTTTCTAGCTTTGGGTTTTAAGAAACCTTTTCGTTTTTCTGAGCCTCAAAAATCATATGATTATTTGGGGGCTGCTTTTCTAACGTTTTCATTGTATGGAATCTTATATGGCTGTAATAAATTACCTGTCGAAGATAATCATCTGGATCCTTTTGTTTGGATTATATTTATTTCTGGATTCGTATTATTTTACTTATTCATCAGACAAGAAAAAAAGCACAAGGATCCCCTAATTGATTTAACGCTGTTTTCTAAAAGCAATGATTTTACTAAAGCATCTATCGCCTTTGCTTCTGTCTTTGCTAGTTTTCCAGTCTATTTGTTTATTTTGCCAATAATTATGATTAATGGTCTTGAGATGAAAGCATGGGATGCAGGACTAGCTCTAGGTTTAGCTGCTGTAGCGACACTCTTAATTAGCCCTATTGCAGGCAATCTATCTGATCGAGCCGGCCCTGAAAAACTATGTATGAGCGGTGCTTTGATGACGGGGATAGGTTACATGCTATTGTTCTTGGTAAATGCTGATTCTACGGTCTTATCTGTTTTGCCAGCTATGGCTATGATAGGAGCTGGTACAGGATTATTCTTCTCACCTAATAATAATTTGATGTTAGCAAGTGCACCTCCAGAAAGAGCTGGAATGGTCTCTGGTTTATTTGGTGTTTTAAGACAATCTGGCTATGCTCTTGGTTTCGCAGTAACAGCCAGTTTATTCACTGCAGTACAAAATTGGTTTGATCTTGGATGGGCTTATTCTTCTATCAGTCCTCTCTCTGAGAAATCAGCAAACAGCATTACTGAGATTTATCACCAAGGAAGCCAATGGTCACCAGAGATGCTGGTATTTATCCTGCATATTGGTGTTTTATTGTGCTCTAGCATTTTGATTATTACTTTGGTTAACTCGATTCCTAAGCTTAGGTTGAATGTATCAAGACAACTTTCAGTGGGTTTGGTAGCAGTAGTTATTTCAATCTTATCAATGAGTTCATACAGCCTAAAAGCTCCAGGCATGATGAATATTTCAAAGGCAGAAACAGTTGTTTCTATAGCTAAACCTGTTGCCGCTTTTGGCATGGTATCCAGAAGTTATGATTTTATTGAGCCTGTAAATGCAACTATCGATGAATCAGCTGATCTTAATAGTCAAGCTTATATGAGTCGTTGCGGGTTTTGTCATGGTGCCAATCTTGAAGGAATAGATGGATTAGGAGTCACTCTCATTGATTCAGCATTTCTCCAAAATATGGGTTTGGAAGAGACAATTGAATTTTTAAAAGTAGGTCGAATGATCAATTCAGAGGAGTCAATCTCCGGTGGGGTAATGCCTGGTTTTGCATGGTTACCCGAAGAGGAATTAGAGGAAATAGCGGGCTACATTAAATCTATAAGCACACCATAAATGAGTTTGATGGAGAACAATAAGACTGTAAAAAACTCTATGGCCGGGTGGTATGCAGTTTTTATGTTATTGCTTGCTTATGTGCTTTCTTTCGTTGATAGAATCATTATGAGTCTTTTGGTTACTCCAATTAAGGAGGACCTAGGAACTACCGATGCTCAAATGGGCTTATTGATGGGCTTTGCCTTTGCGCTTTTTTACACTGTTATTGGTATACCGATAGCACGTCTCTCTGATGTGAAAAGCAGAACAATGATTGTTGCGGTAGGTATTTTCTTATGGAGCTTAATGACAGCAGCTTGCGGTTTGGCTAGAAGTTTCTTTCAGCTTTTTCTTGCACGAGTAGGAGTTGGTGTGGGTGAGGCTGCTTTATCACCTGCAGCTTATTCAATGATTTCAGATTACTTCACTGAAGATAAACTAGGAAGGGCAATTGCGGTTTATCAATCAGGAGGTTTATTTGGCGGTGGTCTCGCGTTCATCATTGGCGGCGCTGTTGTTAGTATGATTATTAGCTCGGATGCTACTTCTTTGCCCTTTGTTGGGATTCTAAAGCCTTGGCAGATTGCTTTTCTTATTGTTGGTCTTCCAGGCATCCTCATGGCTTTTTTAATGCTGACTGTAAAAGAGCCAACACGGACTGGTATTAGTGAATCTCTGGATAAGAGGGTCTCAATAGTTGATGCGCTAGTATATATGAGAGGGAATTGGCAAGTATACACGGCAATCTTTTTTGGTTTTGCATTATTAGCAACTCCAATTACATCTGTTTTAACTTGGATACCAACCTATCTTCAACGCATTCATGGAATGAGTATTGCCGATAGCGGTATGAGTCTAGGATTAATGTTATTTTTTCTCTCAAGTACCGGTGTTATTTTTGGTGGTTGGTTAGTGGATTATATGAAACGGCGCGATTATTTAGACAGTTACTTTAGGGTTGGTTTAATTGTTTGTATAGCATCAGTTCCCTTAATTCTTTTTGCTACCTCTCTTGCTGACTTGCAAACAACAATTTTTGTTCTTTGTCCCTTTATCTTTATTGTAAGTATGCCTTTAGCTGTTGGTCCTATTGTCTTGCAAGTTATTACCCCGAATCAACTCAGAGCACAAGTTGCTGCAGTCTATATGCTATTTTTAAATCTATTAACGGCGTTATTAGGTCCCACTGGAATTGGTTTAGTGACAGACTATTTCTTTAAAAATGATCTAGCAATTGGTCAATCTATTACTTTGATAAACTTGATTTCGACTCCTTTAGCTTTCATTTTTCTCTACTTTGGTTTAATCCACTTTAACAAACGTTTAACAAACTCATAATTATTGATTAATATAATAGGTTCCCTCTACTAAAATTTATGAGGGCTTATTGAATTAAAAAAGGGGAGTTCAGAATGTCAGATAAATCAACTGAAGATAATTATGCTGGTGTTTGGGATACCGGCTTAGGCTTTGGAGAAAAGTCAGCAGTAATAGTCATCGATCTACTGCAAGGTTATACCACTGAAGGTTCAGCATTATACGCACCAGGTGTTGTTGACTGTGTCGCACAAATGCCTGATTTTCTAGATTTAGCTCGCTCTAAGGGTGTACCAATTATTCACACTAGAGTCTTATACACAGAACCGAATCTTGAGGATGGAGGTGTCTGGATTAGAAAAGCACCTGTGCTTAAAGATCTCGTCTTAGGAAATCCATACGCAGAGTTTTGTGAAGGAGTTGAGCCTCAAGATGGCGAGGTAGTGATTGTTAAACAATACGCGAGTGCTTTTTTTGGAACCTCGCTTGTGGCCACATTAAATGGAATGGGTGTGGATACATTAATTATTACTGGTTGCACAACGTCAGGATGCATAAGAGCTACTGCTGTTGATACAGTTCAACATGGGTTTAGACCTATTTGTGTAAGAGAATGTATCGGCGATCGTGCTGAAGGACCACATGAAGCAAACTTATTTGATATCAACGCTAAATACGGTGATGTCATCAGTAAAGAAATGGCTATGGGCTACTTGAATAGTCTTTAGACTTTAATTATTAACTAGAGGAAAAAATAATGAGTGAATTAACACAAAGTAAACATTACGATTTTGTACCGATCATTGATCGAGAACCGTTTAAATTACCAGACGGAGCGAGAGTTGCTGTTATGCCTTATATCAATATAGAGCATTTTCCTGCAGCTATTCGCGGCACAGCATTGATACCTGGTACAGCTGATCTTTCTCCGGATCCATTAAACTATGGTTGGAGAGACTATGGAAATAGAGTTGGTCTATGGAGAATGATGGAAGTAATGGACAAATTAGGCATGAGAGGTACTGTTTGTCTAAACTCTGAAATCATCAGAGAATATCCAAGGATCATAGAGGAATCTGTTGCCAGAGATTGGGCCTTCATTGGTCATGGTATCAATAATGCTCCTGCTAACTTTCTAGCTAACTTTCCTGATGGAGAAGGCGGCCACATTGCTTTAGACGAGGACAAAGAAAGAGAAATTATTAGTAGTGTTTGTAATGAGATGGAAGAAGCATTGGGTAAGAAAACAAAAGGATGGCTTTCCCCATTTTTGACACATACAGATAACACACCAAGAATTCTCGAAGAGAATGGTGTTGAATATCTATGCGACTATACTGCTGATGATCATCCTTTCAGGTTTAACACACCAAAGAATAATTTAATTGCTGTTCCTTACACAGTTGAATTGAATGATATTCCTGCCTTTCTAGGACACTCTGGAGTAGGAGTCTCTTCTGAGGCTTTTGGTGATATGATCGTTGATCAGTTTGATGTTCTCTATGAGGAGGGTGCGACCAATGCACGATGTATGCCAATTTGTCTGCATACATTCCATGTAGGTCAACCAAACAAGTTTAAACATCTCAAGCGAGCCTTCGAATACATTGCTAGTCACGATGATGTTTTATTGACCACTGGTGATGACATTAACGATTGGTATAGAGAACAATATATGTAAACTCTGAGTCCTTTATAAGGGCAACTTAGATATAATACTGGGTAGGGAAACCTACCCAGTTTTTTTATGAAACAATTCAAATTATTAATATTTTTACTTACTCTGCTCAGTAACAGCATGTTGTTAGCCAAGGACCTAGAACCACCTGTTCTTGATGAAATTGGGCCAAGTGTCATCCGTTTGCCGACACTGATTAATAACACTGATCTTAATCTCAATATACCCAAAGGTTTTAAAGCTGAAATCTTAGTGGACGGCTTAGATTTTCCTCGTTGGATATTGGTATTGCCCAACGGAGACTTGCTGGTAAGCCAGTCGAGAACTGAGTCTCTTCCAGGTATGCCAAAGGAGACGGTGGAACTATTGGAGACAATGAATATCTTTGGAAAGTCACCCAATAATATTCTTTACATTGATCTTCAAAATAAGACCCCAAAGATCGAAATTATTTTAGAGGGATTGAATCAACCGTTTGGAATGATTTATTTTAACGAAGAGCTGTTTGTAGCAAACACTGATTCAGTAATTAAATACGGATTTAAGGGTTATAAGATTCAAGATCAGGGTAAAAAAATACTATCCCTACCTTCTGGGCCACCAAATAATCATTGGACCAGAAATATAATCTTGTCAGACGATAAGAAGAAAATTCTAGTTGCTGTTGGTTCAGGTACCAATGTGAATGAAGAGGGAACTGATGATTTATCAAGGGCTGCTATTTGGGAAGTAGAACTGAATGGTGATGGACAAAGATTATTTGCTACAGGACTTCGTAATCCGGTAGGTCTGGCATATGAGCCAACAACTAAAAGATTATGGACAACTGTTAATGAACGAGATGGCTTAGGCGAGACTGTTCCACCCGACTATCTTACAGAGGTTATTGACGGAGCTTTTTATGGTTGGCCTTACACGTACTTCGGGACATATCCAGACCCAACTCAAATGCGATTAAATCCTGAAAAAACCAAAAAAGCTCTGACTAATTCTAGGGTGCCGAATCTTGCCATTGATGCTCACTCTGTGCCGTTGGGCTTGTTATTTCATAGTGGAATCAATATCGATGACAGATATAAAAACGGAGCCTTTGTGGCCAGGCGGGGAGGTGTATCAAGATCAGAATTAACCGGATATGATTTGCTTTTTATCCCCTTTGAAAATGGTTATCCAACAGGTGTTATTGAGGCTTTTATGACTGGTTTTATAGCTGATCAGAGCAAAGCAGAAATTTACGGTCGTCCAGTTGGTTTAGCTGAGATGAATGATGGATCAATCTTATTAAGCGATGACGTCGCAGGTCGGATATGGAGGATCAGCAAAAGTGACTAATCTAAAGGCTAACCCTTATTGTCTAAACGTGATATTTTAAAGCAATGATTAATTTCAAAAGAAACTCAATCTACCTTCTCTTTTATAGCTTTTTGATTAGCGGTCTTTTTTCCCTTCCTACTTCTGCTTCGGAAAGTGATTGGCCTCAATACGCTGGTGATGAAGGCGGTTCTAGATATTCTCATTTGGATCAAATTAATCGAGAGAACATTAAGAATTTAGAAGTGGCATGGACATATAAAACAGGTCATTTAGATCGAGTTCCAGAACAGTTCTCGTTTCTAAAAAAATTAGTAGGGTTTCAAGTTACTCCGATAATATTGCCGGAGGAAGCAGGGGGTTTTTTAGTTTTTTGTACTCCCTTTAATGAGATTATTGCTCTAGATGGAGCAACGGGAAAAAAAGTTTGGTCCTATGACCCAAAAATTGATTTACGACCATTTGCAGGACGATTTAATTGTCGAGGATTGGCTCAATGGAAGAATCCTAATAAAGAGTTGGATGAATTGTGTGCTCATAGCCTATTTCTTGCTGCTAATGATAAACGACTAATTGCTGTTGATGCCATCAGTGGCAATCCTTGTTCAGAATTTGGTTCCAAGGGTGTCGTTGATGTCTTGCCTTATATCAAGCAAATTGAACCAACCAACCAGATTCAAGCAATGCAACTTAAATCACCTCCTGCAGTTGTCAATGGAGTAGTGATTATAGGAGGTACAGGAAATAAATTTAAAGATGCAAGCTCAGTCAATGGTGCTGTTCGAGGTTTTGATGCAGTGACAGGAGAATTTCTATGGTCCTTCGACACATTGATCAGAGACCCAGAGTCCAGTGAGTCACTTCCTTATACGGTTGGTGGCGCCAACGTTTGGACAACTATGTCTGTAGATAGCCAACGAGATTTGGTATTTATTCCTACAGCAAGTGCTTCTCCAAATTTTTATGGTGGGCTAAGACCGGGGGATAATCGTTATGCCAATTCAGTCTTAGCATTGCGTGCACAAACTGGAGAGTTGGTATGGCATTATCAAACTATTCACCATGATATTTGGGATTGGGATTTACCAACACATCCTTTATTGGTGGATGTAACCACTGAGAGTGGTAAGCGTCCTATCGTAATTGCGCTAGGAAAAACTGGCATGGTTTATACTTTTCATAGGGACAGCGGTGACCCCTATTTTGATATCGAAGAAAGAGAAGTTCCGACTGATGGGATTTTAGGCGATCAATTATCACCGACTCAACCTTTTCCAGTAAAACCGCCACCCCTTGTCAGACAGGGAATAACACCTGATGATGCATGGGGGGTTACCCCTTATGAACGAGAAGCTTGCAGAGAGATGATTGCTTCAGCAAGGTACGGAGGGATGTTCACACCCATGTCAACTAAAGGCTCCATTATGTATCCACAGGTTGGCGGAGGAGCAAATTGGGGAGGAGGTGCGTTTGACCCAGAGCGTAATATATTGATTGTCCCTGTGGCTCAGGTGCCCTTTTATGTGAAATTGATACCTGAAGAGAATGTTGACAAGGATTTAGCTAAAACTCCAATGGCAGGAAATCCTATGGGTCCACCAGGACTGATAAAAGGCACTAAATATGGTCTTCAACAAAAACCTCTTTTATCGCCTCTCTATACCCCTTGCACAGAACCTCCTTGGTCAATGTTGGTTGCCGTTGACATGGTAGAAGGGGAAATATTATGGAAAAAGCCATTCGGTAAGATTGATAAGCTGAGCCCTCTGCCTATTGGGTTTGAATGGGGAACTCCCTTTGCAGGAGGGGCTATTACCACTGCAGGCGGTCTTATTTTTATAGGGGCGACAGCAGACGAGCGCTTTCGTGCTTTTGATATTGAGACCGGCGAAAAGTTATTAGAAATGAAAGCACCAACTGCTGCCATGGCCACGCCCATGACTTATATGGCCAATGGAAGACAATATGTGGTTATAGCGACTGGAGGCCATATGTGGAACTACCCAAATGGTATCAGCGATGAGTTAATTGCTTATGCTTTGCCAGAGAATCTAATCGAGTAGATTTTCAGAATCTCTTTTTGCATCAGGGTCTAGAAAAGTTAACCCATTAGCCTTAATTTTTTTATTAGAAACATTTTTGGGACCTGGGCTGAGATTAAGCCATTGAACATGCTCGTAACCATTTTCATCACAAACCTGAGCAAAGAATTCTGATTTTGAAGATGAGACCTCATTAAAGAGATTAAATAACCCTGAGAACTTCTTCTCTATAGCAAGATCAATTGCTTGAACTACATCGTCTCGATGGATAATCATAGCATCCGATGAGCCATCAAATGGGATAGGCTGTCCTGCCATCATCTTAAGTTGATTTTTCCATTCCCGGCCAGGTCCATGGATAGTACCCGTTCTAAAAATACAGACCGGCATATCTTCATTCGCTATATCTGATAATAAATTCTCGGTCTCAATATAGACTTCTTGAAAAGGATTTAGAGGATTGGCAGTTACTTCTTCATCAATACTTGCTTCACCATGAGCATCTCCATAAGCATTTAGTGAGCTAGTAAAAATGATTTGCTTAACTTTTGCTCCAGAATTTATAGCTTCGACAACACTTTCCGCCGTTCCAACATAGGCATCTCTATAAAGGTCTGCATCCATGACTGTCTTGCCGTCTTTTTCTACCATGCCTCCTGCCACGGTTAATACTAAAATATCTTGGTCCTCAAGTAGTGCAGCCATTTTCTCTCTATCACTGCCAACCATGACCATAACTTGATCGGAAACCGCCTCCAGTTCTTCGACTCTAGATTCCTTTGTGGTTGTGACGGTTATTGTATGCCCTAGTTTTTTAAAATGCTTGGCAGCAGTGAAGCCTGTATAAGCGGCACCTACGATTGCTATTTTCATTTCAAGGCCTCAATAAAAAGATTGGGCAACATGGAATCATCCCACTCGCGAGAATTATCTCCAGTTCTCAGAATTACTAAAGATTTTGACGGCACCATATAAAGTCTTTGTTTGCCTAATCCATCCATATAAAAAACATCCTCAGTTTTATAAGGCTCATTATGTATATTTGAGAAAGCCTCTAATCTTGAGTCATAAGGTCTGTATTGAGTGTATTCATTACCTAACCAGATCTGCATTCCATAATTAACATTGGCTTTTGAGGGAACAATCATTTCATCAACCCAGCCTTCTGGAAGTATCTGTTTACCATTAAAAACCCCTTTGTTTAATAACATTTCACCGACACGAACCATGTCTCTGATGGAGGCCCACATGCAGCAATCGGCATGCACCATACCTCCCTCTTGGTCTACAAAGAAGAAGGCATCTCTTGCTCCAAGCGGTTGCCAGATTTTTTCTGAAAAATATTCACCATACCGTTGACCTGTTGCTCGTTGAATAATGATTCCTAGCATTTGACTGTTTGGATTAACGTGTGAAAAAACGGTTCCAGCCGGAGCATCAACACCAACCATCAAATTTGCAGATGTAATGTCTGTCCCCATGATTCTTTGTATTCTTTGGGAACTTGGGGAGAAGTTGTAATCTTCTTTAAGTCCTCCCGCCATATTCAGAAGATCTCGAATGGTAATATTTTCTTTTTCAGTGCCTTTCCATTCGTTTATAAAATCACTGGCAGGAATATCCACAGATCCAATAAAACCATCTTCAATGGCATGACCCATAAGGAGCGCATTCATCGTTTTTGTAAGGGAGTGAAGGCCAAACAGAGAATCCCCTTCGGTGTTGTCCCAATAATCCTCATAGATAATATTGCCTTTATGCTGAACAATTAAACTCTTGCTTTTATGTTCTTCGGCGTATCTACTGGCAGTTTCAAACACTTCGATCGGGATCCCACTTTCATCAGTGTTGATTGTGGCTAATGGCTCACTAAAATTTCCTGGAGTTAATTCCAGTGGTTTATACCATGAGAACCTTGGACTTAATGGATTGCCTAGTATTGATGTTGTCCAGCGCTCCCAGAATAATCCGTACGCCCCCATAGTCGCAGGAACGTAAGTAGTTGCTATCACCAATGCTAGAGCAATTGATGTCCATTTAAGTGTCTTTTTTATAAAACGTTTTATCATAATATCCCCTTACTAATTATATTCGGTAACTTGGCATCATCCCAGTCCATTTTTATAGCTCCCGTCCTCACAATAACCAGTTCCCGAGAAGGAATGATATAGACCCTTTGCCCACCAAAACCATCAAAATAAATTACATCCTTATCGATATAGGGTTCACTGTGAAAGCCAGTTGCTGTGCTTTTATTATTATAGATTCTTCGTTCTTGATGTTCCATTCCTAACCAAGTTAAATAACCATAATTTGGGTTTAATTCTGAGGATGATGTCATTTCCTCGATCCATGATTCTGAGACTATTCGTTTTTGATTTAATATCCCTTTATTAAGAATCAATATCCCAACTCTTAACCAGTCTTTTGCTATAGCATCTAGGCAGCAAAACATTCTTGGCATTTTATTTTTTTCAGAATCCAAAATCACATAAGAATCTTGTTCTGCCAGATGTTGCCAAAAATTTTCTGACAGATAACTTGAGTACCTTTGACCGGTTGCTCTTTGTAATAATAGTCCTAGATTTTGAGGGTTAATGCCGTTGTATGCAAACTCAGTATCAGGATCTTTTTCATACATTTGATTCAGTGTAATTTTCATCACGTCATCACCCACAGCCATTTCATTCCATTCGCCTAAAGGATGAAAAGAGAATTCAGGATAATCAATACCACTTGATTGCTGAAGCATTTGTCGAATAGTAATCTGGTTTCTTTTATCATCCGACCATTCAGTTAAGAAATCTGATGCTGATTGGTCAATGCTGTCTATGTGACCTTGTTCTATTGCTATACCTATTAATATTGCTAAAACTGATTTGTGCATAGAAGCTGTGCTTGTAATCGATTCTTTTGAATATTCAGGAAAGTAATGCTCTAGTTGAATTTCATTCTTATGAAAGATCAGTAATGCATGAGAATCAGTTTCTTCTGCAAATTTGATTGCTGACTCAATTGATTCTTCAGAGATTGATTTAGATGTTGCTTGTATTAGGGGGTATTCATTCTTGGCGACAACCGATTCTTGAATCCCTGGACTATTGCCCATAATAACTCCACCGAGTCTTGATACGACAACAGGATTCTGCAGATACAAGTAGGTTACATAGGTTGCCAATGAAGCTATAAGCAGCAAAATTAGCGAAGATATAATTTTAAAAAGAGTTCTCATAAATAGGATGATAATAACCTAATACATTTTAGTATTGATTAACATGTTTTTTAAGAGAGAAGCAGTAACTCAGAAATAGTTACTATTGATCAGCTAGCCAATCATCATCGCTGTCTTCAGTGATATTTTCAAATAGAGGGGATGACAGATACCTCTCACCTGTATCAGGTAGCATGACACAAAAGGTGCTATTTTTTGGCGCGACTTCTGCAATTTGTAAAGCACCCTGCATAGTTGCTCCTGCAGAAATACCACAAAATATACCTTCTTTTTTTGCTAAATCTTTGGCGCTCTCTATAGATGCTTCGTCATTGACAGTAATAATTTTATCGATTACTCCTTTTTCAAGAATGGCAGGAACAAAATCCGGGGTCCATCCTTGTATTTTATGAGGTTGCCATTCATCCTTAGATAATAAAGGTGCTAATTCTGGTTCAACGCCAATTACTTTTATATCCGGCCTCTCTGTCTTGAGAGCTTCACCCACTCCGGTGATAGTACCGCCAGTGCCCCATCCACTAACAAAATAATCTAGTTTCTTATTCTTAAAGTCATTGATAATTTCTACCGCTGTCGTTTTACGATGATAATCTGGATTCGCTGGATTTTGAAATTGATCAGCCAAGAACCAGCCGTGCTTTTCTGCCAACTCTTTAGCTCGATTCACCATTCCTGTTCCTCGTTCTTCGGCTGGGGTGAGGATAACTTTTGCACCCAAAGCTTTCATAATTTTTCTTCGTTCAATAGAAAAGGTTTCCACCATAGTAGCTACAAATGGATAGCCTCTAGCAGCACAGACCATCGCTAATGCAATACCGGTGTTACCTGAGGTTGCCTCTACCACCGTTTGCCCTGGAGTTAATTTTCCAGATTTTTCAGCGTCACTAATAATCGCGATTGCCAATCGGTCTTTTACAGAAGCTAATGGATTGAAAGCTTCACATTTGACAAAGATATTTTGATCCTTGGGACCCATCTTATTGATTCTGACAACTGGTGTTTTTCCAATTGTCTCTATTATGTCGTTATAAATCATATTGTACTTCAGTCATCTTGGAGCAATGTTATAAAGGTATATTTGATGATATCTTAATCTCTTTCTGTCAAATCACTTAGATTTTTTAGATCTATATAAATAATTATTTATTTGGTTTTCCTGAATAGCTTTATTGGATAATACCACTACCAAAATGAACGGCATCGCAAAAAAATCTGTAAACATACATCCGCCATTTAATTTTAAGAGTGGGGCTGTATTTAATGATCCTATTACTATTGTTTACGAAACTTTGGGAACATTAAATGCTAAGAAAAATAATGCGATACTTGTTACAACTGGTTTATCACCTTCGGCTCATATTGCATCCTCTCTAGAGGATAGTAGCTCTGGTTGGTGGGAGGACATTGTAGGTAAAGGTAAATCCATTGATACAAGTGAGTATTTTGTTATTTGTGTTAATTCCTTAGGCAGCTGTTTTGGCACATCAGGGCCTTCTAGCATGGACCCTAGATCAGGAAAAAGGTATAGGCTGAGTTTTCCTGAAATAAGCATTGAAGATGTTGCTTCTTCAATAAAGCCAGTAATTGATGAGCTTGGTATAGAGACGCTCAAGGCAATTGTAGGTCCTTCTATGGGAGGCATGACTGCATTGAGTTTAATCAAGCAGTATCCGAATATTACAAATGATCTTGTTCTAATTTCAGCGGCATCGTCATCTCGACCTTTTTCTATCGCTCTGAGATCTTTGCAACGATCAATGATTACCTCAGATCCTCAGTGGAAAGAAGGCAACTATAACCAAGATGATCTTCCATTAGAGGGGATGAAGCACGCTCGGTTTTTGGGAATGATTACTTATCGATCTCCAACTGAATGGAATAAAAGGTTTGGAAGGAAACTGATTCAGAATATTGCTGAAAGGGCAGATTTATTTGGCAATAGATTTCAAATTCAAGATTATTTGAAACGAAGATCAGATGACTTTATCAGTGATTTTGACCCCAATTCATATTTGTATTTATCAAATGCTATCGATGCTTTTGACTTTGCTGAAGATTCAGATGACATTGAAGGGGCAGTTACAAACCTTGATCTCAATCGAGTTCTAATTATAGGCGTGGAAGAGGATTATATCTTCCCATTTCAGTGTCAGGAAGACCTTTACAATGCCTTTTCAGCTCAGAAATATAGCGTAGAACTGTTAAAGCTTCCTTCAATAAATGGCCATGATTCTTTTCTTGTTGATCATGAGAACTTTGGCAGTGCTTTGGCTGAATTCTTCAAATAACCTTATTTTGATAAATATGTCATAATAAGTTTTATGAGAAAAACATTTTTAATTCCTACCATCCTTGGCCTTATTGTTGCCTCTGCCAGTTTTTCTCAAACAGCTGAAGAAACTGATGCAGAACCAGGCTATTGGACCAATCTATTTTCTGCAACGATTAGGTACACCGTACAAATACCTGAAGCGTTCGATGTGGACACCTACTTTGATCGAGGCGGTGAATTAAAATCAGATCTGGATTATACGGGATCATGGTGGGTTGAGGGCGATGAAGGCACACAGATGTTTTGCTATTTAATGACTTCAAGCATAAGAGAACCCTCGCAACTCAGCGAATGTTTCCCGTTAGTCTTGATGAATAATCCTAGAATAGGCGCTAAATGGCCTGGCTTTTTCAAGGAAGGGATTATGTATGAAGCAATTGTTGTTGAAGGCAGACCTTAGTCAAAAATAATTAAATCTTAAGAAAAATTATATATAACTTATTGTTATAATAATTCCTTTATAACTTAATATTTTGTTATGACACTTACCCAGTTTAAATACCTACTCTCTATTGTTGATAATAAGCTTAATATTACTAAGGCGGCAGAATCTTCAAACACTAGCCAACCCGGAATAAGCAAGCAAATAAAACTGCTTGAAGATGAATTGGGCGCTTTTATTTTTGCACGTAAAGGTAAAAAGATCACCGCGCTAACTTCTTTTGGTGAAGAGGTTCTATGGTACGCAAAGAAGATTTTGCAGGATGTAGATAATATAAAATTATTAAGCGATCAGATATCAGATATAGATGAAGGAGTTCTTACCTTAGCCACTACTAGTGCACAAGCTAGATATATTCTCCCTGAAGTCATACAGGTCTTCAAAGAGGACTTTCCTAAGGTTAAGTTAGAATTAAAATTAGGATCCTCTGAGCAAATCAGAGAAATGGTTATAGCAAATGAAGTAGATTTAGCTATAGCAACTGATCTTGAGGGAGTAAGCACTGATCTCGTTCTTCTTCCAGCCTATCATTGGTTCAATGCAATTATCGCTCCTTTAGATCATCCAATAAAAAAGGATCTAAAGAAACTTACCATTCGTCGTCTAGCCAAAGAGCCTCTTGTAACTTATGCATTTAGTGTTGGTCCAGACACCAGTTTTACTGAGACTTTTAACAAAAAAAATCTTAGTCCCAATATTGTTTTTGCCGCCCGTGATGCAGATATCATCAAAACCTATGTGAAAATGGGTATGGGAATAGGAGTGATTTCAGGTATGGCTTACGAGTGCGATGATCATGAAGACTTCATAGCTGTGAGTGGTGAAAATATTTTTCCTAAATGCACCACTTATTTTGGCTTTAGAAGAGGCATGATTCTGAGTAGATATGCAATGAGCTTTATCAATTTATTTGCAGAACACTTAAATCCAAAGCTTATAATGAAGGCCGCTGAAACCAAGACACAAGATGAAGTCAATCCGTTGTTTAGTAAGATTGAGCTTCCTGTGAAAGGTGGATGCGACCAAATTAAACTATAAGTAATTAAACGGTATTGTGAAAAATAAGAACATATATACTGCAGTCCTATGCATGCTTTTTGCTGTTTTTTTGATGTCTGTCTTGGACGTCATTGCAAAAATCTTACTCTATAAGTTTTCAGTTGCCCAAATGACATTTCTCAGGGGAGGATTCTCGTTAATAATACTAGGAGCTATTGGTGCCATTAGGTATGGCATTAAGAGTTTTGATACCCAGATACCTGGGTGGCACTTGTTAAGAACAGTGCTAATGATGATTTCATCATTCACTTTCTTCGCAGCTCTTGCGCTTCTGCCTTTAGTAAATATTTTTGTGATCGTTTTTGTTGCACCCATTGTTGTTGCAGCTCTATCGGGACCTTTGTTGGGAGAAAAAGTAGGTGTGTGGAGATGGTCAGCAGTTTTAATTGGATTTACAGGCGTTCTAATTATCCTTGAGCCCAGCACTGAGTTTAGTCTAGCAGGAACGATTTATGGTCTGATTGGGGTTGTTACATATGCCTTAAATACTCTGACCACAAGAAAATTATCGGGTCGAGAGTCAGCATTAAATCTAAGTTTCTACATTTTTTTTGGTCCAACAATACTAGGAGCTGCAATTAGTATTTTTGATTGGATTACTCCCACCATGTGGGATTGGTTTTTATTTTTTCTTACAGGATTAGTTGGTGGTTTTGCATTTCTATTTTTTAATCTCGCTTTAAAAAAAGCAGAGGCATCATTTCTTGCAAGCTTCGAATACACAGGCCTTCTTTGGGCTTCCTTAGCAGGGTATTTCATCTTTAATGAAGTCGTGGATTCAAAAATATGGTTAGGAGCGTCAATTATAATTTTTGGCGGGATTATTATTCTTTATAGAGAGTCAAAAGTGAATAAATCAATCGAGAATTAAATTCGTTAAAAGGATATAATTTGGGTAATCAATTTCAATCAAATAATATTTTTCAGAGTTAATACATGAATCAAAAAAATAAAGGGAAAGCACTAGAGTCAGCACTCAGTCAAATTGAAAAACAATTTGGAAAAGGCTCTTTAATGAAGTTAGGTGAAGATAATGTAGACCATTCAATTGAGTCTATATCAACTGGCTCGATTGGCCTTGATGCAGCTCTAGGTATTGGCGGTCTTCCTCAAGGAAGAGTTGTTGAAATTTATGGTCCAGAATCATCTGGAAAAACAACCTTAACATTGCAAGTTGTAGCTGAGTGCCAAAAAGCTGGCGGTACTGCAGCGTTCATCGATGCAGAGCACGCACTTGATCCTATTTATGCAGAGAAAATTGGTGTTAATACCAATGATTTTTATGTATCCCAGCCTGATACCGGTGAGCAAGCACTAGAGATTACCGATATGTTGGTTGCCTCCGGTGCAATAGATCTTATTGTTATCGACTCTGTAGCTGCGTTAACCCCAAGGGCTGAAATTGAAGGTGATATGGGGGATACCCATGTTGGTTTGCAAGCCAGACTAATGTCACAAGCTTTAAGGAAGTTGACGGCAAATATCAAAAAAAGCAACACCATGGTTATTTTTATCAATCAGATCCGAATGAAAATTGGGGTAATGTTTGG
>ENA-UPTF01001107-UPTF01001107.1-marine-metagenome-genome-assembly--contig:-NODE-1107-length-17517-cov-2.889851_pt1 | contig 17517 bp, 10 predicted proteins | sample MGYA00238166_ERZ767019 | MGnify/ENA primary metagenome ERZ767019 (study PRJEB28930, sample SAMN06266391) | marine metagenome | isolation source: Sea water from 250 m depth | place: Atlantic Ocean...
CCGAGAAAACCGTGCTAGGTCTTGCGGCAGATCAAACCGTCCTTTCGCTGGCCGGTGAAAGGCGTACGTTCGATACCCCGGCGGCGGGGGCCGACTGGCAGCGGACACTCATCGCCGCCGAGCAGGTGCCCGGCCCGGCGGTGCACCTGCGGCCGGTGGCCAAGCAGAGGCCGCACGTAGGGTGGACCACCGGCAAAAAAAACGTTCTGTTCATTCGCGTTGACTTCTCCGACCTCGAGGGCAACCCGCTGAACGATGAGGCGACGATGTTCTCGATGAATCGCACCAACGAGTTTCTCGAGGACAACTCGTACGGCAAGCTCACGATCGACACGACGCTGGTGCCGGGAGTGTTACGCATGCCCAAGCCGGCGGCGTGGTACCAGGCCGAGCCGGAAAGCCGAGACGACAAGTTGCTGGATCACGCTCGCGACGCGGCCCGCTTGGTTGGCGAGAAATATAATTACCGCGACTATGACCTGTATATCGTTTGCTTCGACTCGATCTTCGACGGCTGGGCCGGCAAGGCGCGTGTCGGTACGATCGGGCTTTGGCTCAACGGTGGCTTCGACAACGACACCATCCAGCATGAGCTCGGCCACAACCTCGGCCTGTTCCACGCCAACGCCTGGGTGCCGTCGCAGAGCGATTCCCCGATCGGCTCCGGGGAGCACGAGGAGTACGGAGATCCCTACGACAACATGGGAAATTATTCGCCGTACGGGCACTTCAACGTCTATTTCAAGAATTATCTCTGGTGGATTCCGGACGCATCGGTGAAATCCGTTTCGCGCACCGGCACCTATCGGGTGAAGGCGCACGACCACCGCGAGTCCGGTAGCGGCGTGCGTGCGCTGAAGATTGGCAAAAACTCCGGGCGCGACTACTGGGTGGGCGTTCGGCACTGGCTGGTCGGGAATGAGATCATGCTGCGCTGGGGGCTCAAGTCGGGCAGCTCAATGAGCGGCGATGGCTCGCTGCTGCTCGACATGACGCCGGAAACCCGCCGTGAATTTGAGGAGAGTCAGCCGCGCGACCACTCTCTACAGATGGGCAAAACGTTTCACGACAGTAGCCGTCGGGTGTCGATCACCCCGGTGGCCCGCGGCGGCGATGGCCACAAACTGTGGGTGGACATGCGCGTGATGTACGGCTCGGCTGACTCCAACCGCTCACCCAGCGTGAGCATCGACGGGTCGTCCGTGGAGGGCAAAGTGGGCGAACCGTTTCGTCTCACGGCCAGTGGCTTCGATCCTGACAGCGACGCGCTGTTTTATATTTGGGAGTTCGGCGACGGCAGTGACGCAGCCTACGGCAGGACCGTTTCGCACACCTACTTTCTCGGCGCGGACTCGGCGTTCTCGGTTACTTGCACGGCGGTCGACGGCAGGGGCGGCAGCGCAACGGCAACAATCTCGGTTCAGTTGGAGGGAAGCGACGACCCGGTCAACAGTTGGACCCAAACCACGCTGCCGGACACCGGCAACCTGTCGTTTGCGGCATTTGGTGGAGGGCAGTTTCTCGCGGGGGGCGACGGAGGTACTTTGGCCAAGCGCGATGCCGGCGGGACGGTCTGGTCCAGGGTCGACGACAGCGGCACAAGGCAGCGGCTCTTCGGCGGCGCGCTCACAGGAGGCACGCGCTTGGCAGTCGGCTGGTTGGGCGCGGTGACGGTTTCCAAAAACGCGGGCACATGGCGTCTAGCAAAGGGGGTCGAGTTGGTGAACCTTGAGGATGTGATCCATGATGGTGACCAGTTCATCGCCGTGGGCAAGACAGGCAAGGTTGGCCTTTCGCCGGACGGTGAGGCGTGGACGTTTCACGAAAGCGGCACCGCCGCCTGGCTCAAGCATGTCACGATCGGCGGCGGTACTTACGCAGCGGTTGGCACGCGGGGCACAATCGTTACCTCAATCAACGGTTCAAAGTGGACGGAGCGCAACACGCCAACGACAAACGGCCTAGAGAGCGTGGCATTTGGCAACGGCCAGTTTGTCGCCGTCGGTTTTAAGGGCACGATCCTCTACTCGGGCAACGGGCAACGCTGGATCAGCGCCAAGTCGGGCACGGATGAGTGGCTAAACGATGTGACATTCGGCGGGGGGATGTTTATGGCGGTTGGTGCCAACGGCACACTGTTGACCTCGCCCGACGGCAAGGCTTGGTTGCGCCGTAGCTCCGGCACGGAGACGACGCTTGGCGGCGTGGCGTTTGGCGCTCGGCGGTTCGTCATTGTCGGGCGCGACGGGCTGATCCTCGAGTCGGGACAACTGGCCGCGCCGCCGGTGCCAACGCTCTCGGCCGCCTTGACCAAGGGTGGCAAGCTGCGGCTGGTCATCGACGGGCAGGGGGTCGGGCTCTTCCGCATCGAGGTCTCGGATGACCTTCAGGAATGGAGGGTTCTCAAGCGCATCCGGCAGATTGAGGCCAAGCCGGTGGAGTTCATTGATGAATCGGTCACGGCAGATCGCAGTCACTTTTACCGCACTGTCACGCCGTAGCCGTTTTGCCTTCCGCTTAGCCAAGAGGTGCAGTAGGTTTGGCCGCGTTAACTTGAATACAGATGAACACTTTCCTGAGGTTATTCAGTTGGACGACCCTCTTTTGCTGCGCGGCATGTGGTGAGGCGAACGATAAAACGGCCAAACCGGCCAGCATCCCAAAGCCGATTGTGAATCCATCCAATGAACCCCTGACAAAAGCGGCGAAGGCCGAATCCATTACACTCGGCGGTGGATGTTTTTGGTGTGTGGAGGCGGTGTACCAACGTATCGAGGGCATCACAAAAGTGACCTCCGGCTACATGGGTGGTAAGGTGCCTAATCCCACATACAAACAAATCTGCACCGGCCAAACTGGCCACGCCGAGGTGGTGAAGGTAGAGTTTGACCCGGCAAAACTTTCCCTCGAAAAAGTGCTGGCGGTGTTTTGGAAAGCGCACGATCCCACCACGCTCAACCGGCAGGGTGCGGACGTTGGCACACAGTATCGCTCGGCGATTTTTTATCATAACGACGCCGATAAGGCTGTGGCGGAGAAATCCATGCAAGCGGCGGGCAAGTCGGGTGAGTTTAGGAGTCCGATCGTGACAGAGATCACCCGGGCTGGAACATTTTACAAGGCCGAGGAGTATCACCAAAACTACTTCAATCTGAACTCTAACGCGCCGTACTGCCGTGCTGTAATCTGGCCCAAGCTTAACAAGCTCGGGCTCAAGTTTAAAAAATAGCTGCCGAGCCGGTCGGCGTTACGGTGTACCCATGTCCATTAAAGCTTACGCTCAAGGGCGCACTGTAAAAGGAAGTTCCCGTCAATTACACAATGAAAGTAGCAACAAACTCCTCGCGATTCATCAGCCTGTTCTTCACCCCTGTCGCCTACCTATTGTTGGCAGCAGTAGCACGGGCAGAGGATCTGGCACCTTACAGTTTCGATCATTTTTTTGACACCTCACGCCTGGTCAAAATCGACCTGAAGGTTGAACCAGCGGATTGGGACAAGGTGCGCGTGCAGCATCGTTCGCTGGTCAAAACCCTGCGCACTGACATCCCTCCATCGGAGCAGAAGAAACCGTTCAGTTACGTGTCTGCGAACCTAACAATCGACGGTACCGACATCGGCAGAGTGGCAATTCGAAAGAAGGGTTTCGTCGGATCACTCGACTATGATCGTCCCTCGCTTAAGATCCAGATTGACCAGTATGAAAAGAAAAAGATGTTCGCTGGCGTGGACACGCTCACGCTGAATAACAACAAGCAAGACGGCTCGCGAGTCCATCAACTTGTCGGCTACCAGTTTTTTCGCGCAGCGGGACTACCGGCATCTCACTGCAACCTTGCGCTCGTGAGCGTGAACGGCAAATCACTCGGCGTTTATTCCAATGTCGAGTCGCTCGACAAGCACTACTTCCGCCGCGCGTTCAAAAGCGCCAAAGGTACTCTCTATGAAGGCACAGTTTGCGACTTTCATGTGCACTCACTGGTCAGGTTCGAGCGCAAGTTTGGATCGAAAAAAGCCATTGCATCCATCAAAAATGCCAGCATGGCGTTGGATTCTGATGACCGCTCGATCCTGGACAAACTCGGCAGGCATCTGGATCTCGACCAGTTTTATCGTTACTGGGCGGCAGAGGTGCTCGTCGGCCACTGGGACGGCTACGTCAGCAACAAGAACAACTACTTCGTTTATTTCGACTCGAAATCGGAGCGACTGCATTTCCTCCCGTGGGGCCTCGATCAGTTGGCGACCGATCGCAATATGTTTTGGCGTCAAGGCTTTGATCCACCCAAGTCTATCAAGGCAGATGCAGCTATTCCACGCCGGCTCTATAAAAATCCGGAGGCCCAGAAAAAATATTTTGCCGCGATGCGTTCGCTGCTAGATGAGGTTTGGGATGAGAAAAAACTCGTCACACAGATCGATAATCTACAGGCCATGATCAATCCCCACCGTATTGAGAAAAGTTTCTGGAGTCGGCGCCATGCCTCCACATTCCAAAAGTTCATCAGCCGGCGTCGCGCGGAAATTCTCGACGAGATCGCCGACGGAAAATTTCCCCAGTGGACACTGGAGTCGCGGGAGATGATGGGTGAAATCGTGAAAGTGGCCGACAGCAACAGCACGTTCTCCTTTGAAATGACCGATGCTAAAAAAGGGGGGCGTGGTTTTGTGACAGCCAAGGGAACCGGGCAGGTAGATATGAAATACGGTAATAAAGCCGTGATCTTCGGTTCGCCCGCATATGGATTGCGACAAAACGGGCGGCGCTCCGTCACGCTGCGAATCCATCGGGAGAATGCCGCTGACGGGGAACCTGAGGCGGTTGAGGTCACTTTCCCACGGCCAAGGCTGACGGCCGAGCGGCCGGAGGCGTCCTATCGGATTGATGTTTTTGCCAGTCCTGCCCAGGGGGATCTGTTTGTATCTAACTCACGTGAGCCGCTGGGGCGATTGGCTGGCAATGTGGTGCTCACCCGTTTTGGAACCGACCCTGGCGATATAATTGAAGGCCGCTTGGAGAGCGAAGTGTTCCGGTTTCTCCCCAACAACGATGAGAAATAAGTAATTTGTTCCAGCGCTTGGCCAAGTGGCCGGTCATTCGCGTGGTTTGAGGAGGAGTCGATAAAACCGATTGGCAGTGCTAGGCCAATTTTTGTCGGTGATTTGTGCCGCTTGAGCTTCGGCGGCCGCCTCAATTGTTTTCAACGGAAACCACTCCGCTTGGTCAAGCGCGTCGGTGTATTGAACGACGCAACCCTTGCGTTTTGGAAGTTGAAATGACAGCACGATCCCTTCTGCCGCAATTTTGATTTCTGTGAAGCTGATGCTGATTCGTTCATCCGGAACTCCCGGTGAACCGTGATCATTCCAGCTCGCACGCCAATACTCAGCACCTGCCTCCATTCCTTGGGGTACGACCTGTTTGGCTACGAGTGAAAACCCACGACCATCTGTCGTTGGGTGCCAGTCATCCAGATAGTGCAGCTCTAGGATCGTCTTGCCGACTTGATCGACGATTTCCAGCCGGCCGCCACCATTACTCAACTTGCCTGAGTATACTCCGCCGGTGGAAATTTCCCCGCCGTAACGAGTGGCAAACGCGCGAGCATTTCGCACCAGCAAAAGTCGTTCGCCGGGATCGAGGGTTTTATCCGTGTCGGTCAAAAAGGAGAAACGCACTTCGCCGGCCACCGTCAGGCCGGTGAGGTTTAACGGCTGTTTGCTGTTGTTCAGTAGTTCGATGAATTCAAAGTCGGACGCCCTGAAGGTGGAATCAACCGAAAGTTCATCCGGTGTCGGATCTGCTGGGTGATAGTGAAGCTCGGAGACGAGCAGGTCGCCGGTAACCGGGGAGGGCGCGATAGAGTAAAACTGAGTCAGAGGGCCAGACCATTTGCTGGAAAGCGGCGGGTTGTTCGAGCCAGTCAGGCTTCTGTGCGTCGTCTTGTAAACTCGTGCGGTCAGTAGTGTGCTATCAGTGATTTTGATCGGCGTGTTCCCGTAGAGAACCGCTTTGGCGGCAACGCTGCCACCCGATCGCCGAGGGTCGGTTCCGTTCAGGGTGTAATAGATTTTCCCGCCCTCCTTTGATTTGAGGCTGACGAGCGTGCCGGGCTGGGTGTACCCGGCCGGCCTGTCGGACTCCGGCGGGTCGACGAACTGTTTTTCCATGAACGAAATCCTTTGGGAGAGCCATGTTTTCATGTGGTTCACCTCGCCCTGATAGGTGCCGCCATAGGCGCTGCGTGGCCGCTGGTTCCACTTGGCCAAGTTGCGCTTTTGGGCTTCCGTTAGTTCGTTGGCCATCCCGTCGATGATGGCATTAATGTTGGCCTTGCTAAATTCCGCACGGCGAAGCGACTGGAAACGGTCGATGTATTTTTGAAAAAAATCGATGTCCTTGAACATGCGGTTCCACCACGGATAGTTGAAAAAATCCGTGCCACGGTCGCTGGAGGTCGAGCGCCATGTTCTGGGATTATTATCCCTTCCATCCGTCGAGCCGAGTGCTCTGTCAAAATCCCAGATCGGCCCAAAGGTTAACTTGCCGCCGCGGGGTTTGTACATGTAGCCGCTGAGCCGAAGTGCATCGACGTTGAAAGCCACGACATTGAGCAGGTGATGGTCTATTGCCGCATCGACATCGATGTATTTTGCATAGCCTCGTGTGGGATTCTTGAAATATGAAGCGTTCAGCGCCGTGCCCATATCGTTGAAAAATCGGCGGACATATTGCTGCTGGGCATCACGCTCGGGTCGCTCGATCTCCTCTTCTTTCGGGTAGACGTATTTGATGCTTTGACCGGCGGCACCAAAGCCGGAATCGCCGGGGTCGCTACGGTCGATTTTAAAGATGTAACCACCGGAAACATCCGGCTCTTTTTTGTGCTCCTCGAACAGTCGCTCAACGTCCACACGGTCGGCATCGCGGCTGATTTTTTCCATCAGTGCATAGACCCCATAGTAATCCGAACTGGAGAGAGCGCCTCCGCCGGTATTCAGGTATACCTCGACAAACCGGGTTCGTGGCGCGTACCTGCCAATTTGGCGGCTTAACTCGAAAATGAATGGGTTGTGCATCAACGTGAGGTCGAAATTATATGGCCCCCACAACACCCAGTCCGATTCGTTTGGCATGCCGAGCAGCGGTAGGTTTTTGTCCTCGCCGAACTCGTCCTGCACCTCGAGCGACAGCGATGCCTTTGAGCGTCCGCCCGTGCTCGAGCCACGCACTTTGATGCCGACCTGACTGGCCGCGGCGAAACCATTCCTAAACCGGCTGCGCCCGTTTTCTGGCTCGATAATGGCCATCGACGCCATCTGGTAATCACCCGATGGCGGTCGACCGTCACCGTAATTCTCAAGAAGGATCAGCGGCAGGTTGGACGAGGCGTTGGCCAGGCTACGTTGGATTTCAATATACATCTCGCTGCCGACCGGCCCCATGCCGCCTTGAGGATGCACCAACCGGGCCTTGACGGGGGCGGTTTCTCGGAGCGTCAGCGGGCCGGAGTAAACCGGTGATGATCCCGACGGGATCGTGCCGTCCAGGGTGTAATGGATGTTGGCTTTCGGGTTGGCTGCCTCCGGTCGTTCCAACTCGACCTGGATCGATGTCTGGAACGACTGACTGGGCTGCAAAAAGGCTACGCCTGCCTCCAAGCCGGGAACCGTTTCGTCGTTTCTGGCCCGTGGTGTCGGAACGAACATATACCCAAACGAATTCATTACCTCCGTTTTTTTGTAGGCGATCAACTCCGGCAAAATCAGCAAATCGGAGCTGGTGACCAGGTTGTTCAGTCCATGAATCGCGAGCAGGTTGCGGCCTTCGACCAGAACGTTCCCCGCGTTTGGGATGGAAAATTCAACGGGCGTTGTTGCTGTCGAGTCGGGTCGGTTTTGAGGTGCGCCGGATTTCCAGTTCAACGTTGCTGGGGCGTTGTCGCTGGCGACTTTTTTGCCGTTGATGAAGGCGGCGAATCCATCCTCGTATTGCAGGTTCAGTGCCAGTTCATCGATAATCGACAAGTCCGCCACGTCGAACGGAATACGGATGTAAACCGTTTCGTTGTTGTTCCGCATTTGGGCGACATTCAGCTTGATACGGTTGCCGTAATCATAACCGACACCGGTCCTTCCGGATTTCCATCCGGAGTCGTCAAAGTCGGTTTTTTTCCAGGCTGCATCGTCCGAGTTGTTCACAGGGACAATTGCCCGGGCAGCCGCACTTTGTTTGATGAGCACCACCTGATCCCGCTTTGTGTTTCCCTTGCCAAACGAGACATCCTCGTGCTGCGGCGGATATGTCGGGGAGAATTCCGAGACGATGCCTGATTTTGTATCCAGCAACGCGAGGTAGCCGCCCTCCTTCCGCAGCCTGAAGTTAGTGTGCAGCGGTGCGTTGAGGTTTGTGCGGTTTTTTCCTGAGGCAAAAACAACAAGATAGCCGCGCGCCGGCAATGTGACTGCGGGGAACTCCCACTTCAGTTTATGGCTTGGGTCGTCCGTTAAAGACCAGCCTCTCAAGTTAGCCGGCGAACCGTCCGGATTGTAGATCTCAATCCAATCGGAGCGATCGTCATCGTCGTCGATGGTGCTCCTGCGGTTGTCCGCCATGAACTCCGATATCTCAGGTGCTGAAAACGCAGGAATGCACATCAGCAGAAAAGCCGCACTCATGAGTTTCATTGAATTATTCTTTCATCCTCCGTAGTCGTTGTCGTCACTGACTGCAGCAAGCTAATTCCAAATAGGCGACGGTGGGGGCTTCCAACTTCACACACTCATTTTAATCCATAATGCATTTTGGATCATAGAATTTTATGTAAAACCAAACCCACATTGCCGCGACCCAAGGTTCGTGCCGATTACTTTCTTATTATAGGCCTTTTCGGGTCCGCTCTACCTGATTTCCCAGCCCTTTCGAACTGCTTCCCTTATGTACTGTTGAGCGGCATCGTTGCCAATCGCTTTCAGGTTCTTGGAGTCCCATTGGAATCCGCCACCCGCCCGATAGGCGACATTGCCGAGCAACACCGTTTCTGTGAGTGGACCCGAATAGTCGAAATTACAGGTTGCCGTTTTTCCACCTTTGCACGCTGTGATCCACTCCTTGTGAAATCCAGGCGAATCCGGAATTGATTGTTCCGGTGCGCTAAAGTTCGAGAACTTCTCTTCAGGGTAGAGTTTGTGGCTTCCGAATCCGCATACCAGGATACCTTCTGTGCCGACAAAGACATTGTTGGCACCCTTGAGGGAGAGATTCTTTTCCTTCAGCACCTGAGGGCCGCTACCAGTGTGATACCAGTGCAATGTGACATCGCCGCGGTTGCCTTTTGCGGGATACTTGAAACTGGTCGTCATCGACTTTGGCGTGGTCTGTGGATGTGGCTCGGCGCCGTTCACTTCGACGTGAGTCGGATAATCGAGCTCCAGAGACCAGAAGGGGATATCAAGGGTATGGCATCCCCAGTTGCCTGTTTCGCCAGTACCGAAGTCCCACCAAAATCGCCAGTTGTAAGGGCAATAGGCTTTGTTGTAGTCACGTTTCGGAGCTGGCCCCAACCAGACGTCCCAGTTGAGATGCGAGGGGACTTCCTGTTTGTCATTGGGGATGGCTGGCATTCCACGACTACCACCAACCCAACTGTGAACTTCTGTCACATTCCCGATTACCCCAGCACGGATCAGTTCGACGACTCGGTGCACGTTACTGATCGTGTGCCGTTGTACACCCAGTTGGGTAGCCAGGTTGTTCTTGGCGGCAAGTTCAGTCATTTTGCGAACCTGCCACACATCGTGTGCCATCGGCTTTTCGCAATAGAGGTGCTTTCCAAGCGACATGGCAATCATTGACGGATTGAAATGCGAATGGTCTGGCGTGCTGACAACGACGGCGTCGATATCCTTCTCCATTTTGTCGAACATGACACGATAGTCGTTAAACTTCGCCACTTTGGGGAATTGACCGAAACCGTTTGCACCTCGTTTTTCGTCGACATCACACAGGGCGACGATATTTTGGCTCGAAACTCCCCGCAAATTCGATCCTCCCTGTCCTCCGATGCCGATCAACGCAACATTTAATTTCTCATTCGGCGAGTCAACCGCTCGAGAGACTGTTTTACCTGTCAGGCAGATCCCAGTGCTCGCGGCTATCATCTTCATCGCATCACGGCGGTTGATTGTGCGTTTCATGAAATCGGCTTTCTGGGTAAGAGTATGGGAATGTGCCTTCATAATGAAATCTGGTGGAAACGTGAGTTTTTTGTCGTCAACAGTCAAACCTCAAAGGATTGGCCAACTGCTAATTTTACTGGGTCAAGGTTTAGATGTAGCACCGTGAACCAGCCTGCGAAGACAACCTCTCGGCTTTCAGGTGGTGGAGTGGGTAGGTTTAGATGCTAGCAGTCTTCAATGCTTTACTTTGCTGTTCACTTCTTCGAGCCACTTCATCGCCTCAGTCGGCACCTTGGATTTTTGCTTCTTGGTGTTGATCGGCCCGTCATAAAGTACCTTTCCGTCTGGATTTATGACCTTTAGCGCGGCCTCTCCATTTGCGTTTTTGTAATGCAATTCGCCTCTCGTTGTGTCCTTGACCATATAACTAACACTGCTACTGACACTGCTACTGACACTGCTGCTTACAACGGAGGTCTCATTCTGCTTGGAATTGGCGTTCTCCGCTTCTGTCTTCTTAGTGGTGGCCTTTGAAAACGCTTTGATGCCGCCGACCAGTGGCAATTGAATATTTGTCGCATCCAGGTCAATTGTTAATTCGGTGCCAGGATCTGGTCGCAACGTAAATTCACGATCACTGGACATGATCATCAAGCCGATCTGTTGGCCCACGGGTATCACTTGGTCATCGGGTTGAAGGTCGAATTTCATTTCGTAAAAACGCCCCGGCACTAGAGGTTCACTTTCGGTTAGCGACCGATGATTTTGCGGATCGGCCCAGCCACGCGTGATGATATTGTCGGTAATCTTGGCGTTCTTGTTGCCATTCCAAGGCAGGGAAACCAGCCAGACAGACAGATTGGCAGTGGGTTTATTGCTGGCCAGTTTGACCGTGATTCTGGGGGTTCCAGAAAGATGCACGGCTTCGGTCAATTTTTCCGTTAAGTACATCAACCGATGCTCTGTCCAATCGGCCTGGGCCAGTGCCGAGCCGCTAAATGAAAAGTTATCTACTATGGTTTCTTTGCCCTGTGTTGAATTCGTTGCAATTGTCAGCTTACCCATCTCTGGTGCACCGGCGGCAAGATGAAAAGTGACCGGGGACGCCTCGGGGTTCGGATAGTCCTCGTAGGATTTCGGTTTGTTTCTATCGGCCCCTTCTCGGACGATCCAAGCTCGCGCGTCTTTTTCGACATTGTTTTTCTCGCCGTGAAGATATCGCGTAAACCAGCGGTTCATCAATTTGATAGGTGGCGGTCCGCCGTGGCCGCCTTGATGGTAATATGCTTGGACCGGTACGCCCTCGGCCTTGAGTGCTTGATAGATTCGGTTGCTGTGTTCGGGCATGACATTCCAATCGTTAAACGCATGTGACATTAACACCGCAGCTTTTACTGGCGCCAAGTCGTTGAGATAATCTCGACCAGCCCAAAATTTGTTGTAGTCGCCAGTTATACGATCGATTCCACTAGCCATGTCTTTATCGCGAACATTACAGTCGCAATATTCGCGTATCTTTGGATTGCCGCTATTGATAAAGTCGTACAGCACGTCGATGTCTTCTCCCATGTAACCACCAGGGGAGCGAACCAAACCGTTGGATCGATAGTAATGATAATAGGATGTGTTTGGAGCGACCGGAATGATCGCCTCCAAACCTTCAACGCCGGTTGTTGCAGCAGCTAAGCACAAGGTGCCGTTGTATGATGTACCGGTCATCCCTACCTTGCCGGTTGACCAATATGCGGTGACAGGTTGGTTGCCGTTTATCGTCGTGTATCCCGCCGCCCGCCCGTTCAGCCAGTCGATCACCGCTTTAGGGGCAAGCGATTCATTATCGCCGCCGACCGTTGGACATCCTTGTGACAACCCGGTACCTGGCGAAGACGAGTGAACGACGGCAAAGCCACGAGGCACCCAATCCTTGACATGTCCTTTTGAGATGATCGGCCGCTCGCCTTTTCGTTTGGCGGATGGAGCATCCTTTCGTTTCGGCGGTTCGACACCTAACTCGTGTCTGGTGTCCCACATGAAACTGTGAACCGGTTTGGCAGTGCCTGCGAAATACGGACTTGAATTATAGATCACAGGTACTTTCAAACCTTCCGTGTCAGTTTGCCGCGGACGCGTCACATCCACGTGCATTCGATCCTTCTTGCCGTCTCCGTCGGAATCAAAGCCGGTTTCAACCCACAAATCGTGGCGGATCCACATGTCAGGGTCTTTAAACCTAGGCGCGATTTGTGTTTCCCCGTCTTTGATGATGGGCACCGCTTTTTTCCGTGATTCCAGTTTTGGATCTTCGGCAAACGATGAATGGCAAGCAAAGAACAAGGCTGAAAGGCAAAACTTCTCCACCAACCGACAGCACTCATTTGAAAGTGGTGTTTTCATAGCGAGGCAACACTCATCTTCATAGTCGCAGTTTTCAAGGCGTTTTAGCTATTGCTGCAATAAGCCTTCAGTTTTAAACACTCAGGGTTTATGGCTGAACCCCAATCATACAGGCTAGAGTCACATAACGGATTGTGGAACACGGAGAAGGATTAAAGCTTCGTGCAAAACTTGGCCAAGCTTTTGACCTACTCATCAAATCCGGCTTGAAGTTGAACCGGAGGAGGATGAATCTTTTGCCCGTGGTTCTGAAATTTCAATTCGCAGATCTAACCTGCCGGACAGCATTCCTGCTTGCCCTCTTGCTTGCCGCCCCGGTCCTTGGTCAGGAGGCGTCGAACATTGATTCCTTCGAGGCAGCAACGGTTTCACTGGAGTTCCCATCATCCGATGGAGACTACCACCTGGTCCAGGCAAGCCGGGATCTTCAAAAATGGGTGATCGTGGGCCAGTATCCGGGCAATGGAAAACCAGCCCAGTTCAAGGATCTCCGCAGCCAACTGGGGGATACTCAGTTTTATCGTGTGGTCACAAAATCTGAACCGTTTCTGGATGGACTACTCGATCGGGAGTGGAAACTGGTAGCCCTACACGAAGCTGATGAAATCATCAAACCGAAGAAGGGACGAACCCACTCCATGACATTGTCCCGCGACAAGAGGGTGGCTGGTCGGAACGACTGCAACCGATATTTCGGTTCCTACTCGATGGTGAAGGGCAACTGGTTGAAATTTGGTAAAGGCTTTGGATCTACATTGATGTTATGCATGCCGGGTTCACTCGACTTCAAGTTTTTCGAGTCGCTGCATGCATCCAAGGGTTTCGAGGTGGACGGAAACAAGCTGAAGATTTACTACGGGGAAAACGCCAAAGACTGGATGGAGTTCGAGGATAAAACCTGACCACCGTTTCTGAATCTGCAATCCGAAGGTTCGGTGGAAATACTGATCAGCGGTCCGAAGTGTTATTTGAGAGATTTTTCGGGTATGGAGGTCAAGTTAATCCTCGATCATAAGAATGCTCTTACTGGCCATGCCAGGTTGACTTGAACAATAAAGATAAAGTTGATCGGGCGCGTTGTAGGCCACGGTGATCCTGATATAGGAACCTCGCTTTCCAGGCACACCTTTGATCGCTACGCCTTCTCGATACTCTTCTCCTCCACGGTGGGCGCCGTCCTTGGACGTGGAAAATATCAGCGGAAAGCCGGTATTGGTTTTCAGGGACTGATCGAAGTAATAGGTGTTTCCGCGCTTTAAAGTCATCTTCGGATTGAAGTTCCGGTTGATGGTGAAACGCTGTCCTTGATTGGGCTGCACGTTTATTTCGTAACCGTGGTATTCGACTCGGTTACCACCATACTCGCCGAAGGGAATCCTGATGGGCAGTTGATAGTCTTTGTTGTTGATTAATTGATAGGCAGCAAAATCCATCTCCTTGAGCTCTTGCCTGGTGCATGGCTTCCATTCCGAGTGCAGGTTCTCGCACCAGCCTCGGGGTTTGGCCTCCTTTTTGGGTGCCTCAGGTTGTCTTGTGAGCATCTCATTGTAACCGATGTTCGTGGCCCAGATGTGCCACAGGTATTCATCGAGTTGGCATCCCCAACCGCATGACGTCGCGTTGTACGTATACCAAGCGCTTTCCGGATAGACCCATCTGCCATCCACAGGCTTGACCGTCCGGTCGATACCACGTGCTCGGTCCATTGCATCGGACAGGGTTGACGACCATGTATCACCGGCTTCCTCGTCTGGTAGACCAAAATCATTCGGGTAAACACTCTGGAACGCTTTACCATACTTGTGGAACAATTCTTCGACCGCGATGTCCATTTCGCCGTCCCGCGAGTGTCCGACGCCGGAGTGCCCCGGGCGAAGCGCCTGTGCCGGCACCCAGAAGGGCTGGCCGGGCTTGAAGGCGATCCATGCGTTATCCAGTGCCTCGGTGTCGACCAAGACGATGAGGTAATTCCGTCCCTCGGGATCTTTCTGGTGATAATCGAAAATTTTCCGGTCGTCCGGGATAAAGTCTTCGTCGTTGTCGATGAGTTGGGCATAGACCTTCGCCGCGTGAATGATCTCGGGAATGGGCGTCTTTGGCATCGCCGCAATCGTGACACCGAAGACATTGATGTACGTATCAAAGAATTTCTCCATGCCGCAAGCAAGCCCGGGCAAGTTAGGATACGCTGCCTTGTATTGCTCAAGGCTCATGGGTTTGAAAGTGGGCCTTGAGTAGGTTGTCGCTAAGCTCGACTGAAGTGGAGGCGACTGCTGTGCTGGCTTTTTGGCAACGGGTTCGGCGGATGCAATAGTAGACGAGGGCTGCGTCGTCTTACACCCCACCAACAGCGCGGTTGCGATTGTTGTGATTAGGAGGTGTTTCATTTGCCGACGGCTTGTTAGCTGGGAGGAGTAATGGCTGACTCAACAGCCGCAAGCAATTCCTTAGGCTGATTGGTTCCAATTCTGTATTTGCGTTCGTTTTTGAGCTGAATTTCAATGGCATCGAATCCTGACACATTGTAGAGCCAACCGCCTCGAATCTTCCTGATACCAAAACCGTTATACCATCGATTCTGAACTATGCTCGCGCTGCTGATGTCACCAATGGGAAATTGCTTCCGAATTAAGCCAACACCGAATGAAAGGGCAATATCGCTTCGCGATACCCGGACAGTCAACGAATGAAAAAGAGCATAAACGATTCCAAGAATCACAGCAGCCATCACAGTAACAACACCAAGACCAATAGCAGCCTCTTTCTGACCTAACACCAGCATCACGACAGCCAGAACACCAAAGAAAAATACCCACGAACCGGTCATAACCCGGATGAATGTTCCCGGTTGTGTATTTTCATAGTGGTGCATCTTTGATATTTGCGCAGTTTATTTCCCTTCAGCTTTCAATTCTTCACTCGGGGGTACCTTGTGAGCATGACAAATTTCAGTGTTTGGGCCTCCAAAGTAATGGCAGAGAGGCTGTCAGCAGTCCAAAGATCAAAGTGATCAAGATTGGTGTGAAATATTCCTCAAGTTCCCCAATTCGGAGTGATCCAATTAGGAAGATCATTTTGAAATTTTCGACAAATCCTTGCGCTATTTCAGAGTTAGGAAGGTTTTCCTCAATCAGGTAGGCCACGCAGACGCAGTAGACGAGAAATCCCAAAAAACTACCGCCAACAAAACATAGTAAAACGGATAGTCCCTTAACAAGCATCGGTCAATATTCGTTTATCAAAGTGTCTGCCAGATGAGGCGCAGATGAATGATTTCCGACACCCTTCAGCTTGCAATTCTTCAGTCGTTTTACTTGGCTTCAATGACAGGTGGTGCATTTGATTGTTGATCTTTTGTGTCTGTCTTTTTCGCTGCTTTCTTCACGAAGAAAAGAATGGAGCAACTGGTGATGATGACCACTAAAAGAGCCAACAGAAGAAGTAAAAGTTCTATTGGGCCAGGGGCAAAGGCTAGTGAGAAGTGCTTGCATAGAGAGGCGACACTCACCCCGCTTAGCGTTGTTTTCAAGGCGTTTTAACTGTTATACCCGAATCAGTAGCAAAATGCATGGTCTGATCAAGTGATTATGGAAATTCAGATTTTTTAGTTTTTCTTGAATCGCAATCATCACAACTGGCAGTGTCTGTGTGGTAAACGTGAAACTCTTAAATGTTATTTTGTTTGTTGCGGTTTCTACGGTTCCGTTTGGCCGAGCGGCAAAACCTGTCATCAAACATGTTGTCATAGAGCCGGCCACAACTCAGACGCCTCGCAGCGATACCGCCTCGATTATCTCACTACCAAATGGTCGATTGATGGTGGTATATCATAAATACCATCGTGGAAAAGAGGCTGGCAACGATCATGGGATGTGCACAATTTGGTCCAAAATCAGCACGGACAACGGTCTTACTTGGCATTCACCTCGTCGTTTGGTCGATGCGGCCAAGGGTGATATGAACGTGCAGGCTCCGGCTCTCTTGCGGACAAAATCCGGTGAACTTTTTTTGATCGCGCTTCGCGCACATAAAGGCGGAAGCAGCAGCACAATGTGTCTGTTCGTTTCACACGATGATGGCATAACCTTCACTGATATGCCGCCGGTGTGGGAACGTTCGAAAGGGCAGCTGCTTCAAGGCGGGGCTAGTTGTCTGATGGAATTGGCAGGAGGTCGTTTACTGCTTCCATTTCACGGGGGGATTGGAAACCAGTGGCGACAGAAAAACTCAGCCGGTTGTTTTTTTAGCGATGACAAAGGTAAAACGTGGCAACGCTCATCTATTATTGAACTACCCAAACGCGGTGCTATGGAAGGCTCTGTTGCCGAACTTACCGATGGATCGTTGCTAATGTCCCTTCGGACTCAACTCGGCGGACCGTATATCGCACGATCTAATGATCGTGGCAAAACATGGAGCGAGGCGGCTTTCAGTGGTTTAGAAGGCGGCGAGTCAGGCACTTGTCTGCGTCGACTTCCCGGGAGTGGCCGCGTGGTTTTGTTTTGGAACAACAGTCAGTTTAATCCCGAACATCATCACTTTGGTGAACGCACTCCGTTGACCGCTGCCATCTCAGATGACAATGGCAAAACCTGGCGCAAGCTAGGTAACATTGGAGAAAACCCAAAAGCCGAATACACCAACCTCGACTGCTATTTCACCAAAACAGGCGATGCAATTTTAACCTATATGTACGCTGAGCCGGCATGGAACAGGAAAGCTATCCACTTAAAAGCTGCCCTCATTCCAGAAGGTTGGTTCAAGTAAACATTGGATTATGGAGCAACTGTCAATTCTTCACCCGTCTTTCCGCCGTGTTTGCGGAGGAGGTCGGCGGTTTTGGTTTGATCGTTACTGATGGCCGTATCTAGCGGTGTTTCTTCGCCACTTTCATCCTTCGCATTCACATCCGTTCCACCAGCGATGTGCTGTTTCACGGCTTCG
>ENA-UPTF01001108-UPTF01001108.1-marine-metagenome-genome-assembly--contig:-NODE-1108-length-17516-cov-6.628591_pt1 | contig 17516 bp, 11 predicted proteins | sample MGYA00238166_ERZ767019 | MGnify/ENA primary metagenome ERZ767019 (study PRJEB28930, sample SAMN06266391) | marine metagenome | isolation source: Sea water from 250 m depth | place: Atlantic Ocean...
CCGCCAGCAGCATTCCGCAAGAAACAACTGGCAAATAGCCCTTACGGTCACTTAAACGGCCTCCAAACGGACGTGCCAAAAGATGAGTCAATTCTTGTACAGAAAAGAACAGTCCAACCCACAAAATCGGAATTCCGCTTTCCAGTGCATACAACGGCAAGAAGGTTTTAGCGGCATAAAAACCAAGAAAAACGACACATTCCAGACTTCCTGCCAACCAAAGTTCCGGAGTCTGAAATCCCGCCCGGAAAGCATCTGCAGTTTGTTGCCGCCAGGAATGGGAAGGAATTTTTGGACTGTTAAATTTTTTGAGCAAAAGCACAGGCAGTAAGGCGCAGGAACTCATTAGTCCAATTACCGTGAAGACTGTGGCAGGTTCAATTACCGTCAGTAATGCGGCAGCGATCGTAGGACCAAGCAGGTAACCCCCATTACGTGCCATACTGAACCAACCCAGACGCTCTGCGCAGTTATCGTCAGAGCTCCCAGAATTCTGTCCCTGTTCCATGACCCAGGCCACGGTGACCGGTCCATAAATGGCAGTGGCCAAACCATGTACAAGGCGCAAAAACAATAATTCTTCCGGAGTATGTATTAGCTGGTAAAGGAACGGAATTCCGATAAACAAGAGTGTTCCCACTAAAAGCCAAATCCAGCGCCCCCAGCGGTCGGACAAAAGGCCGAAGATTGGTTTGAGCAACATTCCGGTCAAAGTGGAAACCGAAACTATCAGTCCCAAAAAGGTAGCATTTGCACCCAAACCGGCAGCAAAGATTGGCAGAAGAGGTGTTTTGCCCATTTGATAGGCAGTGCGTACCATGAAATCTGCCGCAGTAATTTTGAACAATACCGGAACTCTATGCATCCTATCCCTGTAACTTCCGGATTCCTGCTTGATCAATTTGTTGATTGAGCCGTACCACTTCTTGTTCTTCGAGATCACTCAACTCTGCGAGCCGCTGGTCAATCAGTGCGCTCAGGTGTTCAAAAACGGAATAAGCCTGTTGCGGAGGAGCGGCATCTGCCACCGCGACCACGCTGACTAAAGCCTCCATGCGTTGTTTAAGCATTGTTGGATGACGAAGCCGGTCGGACGGTGTTTCGTATTGATTTTGCGTCAATTCGTTTTCAAGCGTGTTGAACTTTTCCCGCAACGCTTCCGCTGCTTTTTGAATTTCGCCAAAACTTTTTTCTTCCGCAGAATTGTTAAAATTTTCTCGTGCCAGCAACTCCGTAATTTGAAGCTTAATTCTCCGGATGCGATTGATGGCGGTATTCACGTCAGAGACTCTATTCCTTATTTTAATCCACAATTCAAATTGTGCTGAAAAATCCTCCGGAGATGTATTCAAGCGTGGATCTTTAATAATTTCAAATGAATGTGTAAACTCAGCATCACCAGTTTTCAACTGAATTTGGTAGTTTCCTGGAGGCGCGACCGGTCCGCCGCTGGTATCTCCTCCAAACGGAGAAACACGACCCAACTGTTTGTAACCAGGTTTTTCAAGAGTTTTATCAATTTTGACTTCAGGACCGGGATAGCGCATATTCCAGACAAAACGATTGAAACCCACTTTTGCAGTCAAAGATGGTTTTTCGTCGTAAGGCTTGCTTTCTTCGCTTTCAATTTTATCCGATATCTCGTCAGTTTTTTTAGTGCTGAAGCGCTCTATTTCAGCACCGTTTGCATCGAGAACAATCAACTCCAAAGGTTTTTCCGGTGTAAGGTTCGCTTCTGATTCTATAAAATAATTCACAATCACGCCTTCCGGAGGATTCTCTCCCATATCCAAATGACGGAAACGTTTTTCGCCGTCCGGTGTAGTTTCCTGATAATGAGTACCAGGCAAACCAAAATCCGGGCTGTAGTTTTTGCCGTCTCCCAGAAAAAGATTGACGCTCCAGTTTAAGGTGCGGCGGTACGTGGTGCGTGGCGGGAAAAAACGGATACCGGAGATTTCTGTTTCGGTTCCGGAAGATTGCCCGGCTAATTCCCTAAGTGGTGTCAAATCGTCCAGTATCCAGAATGACCGCCCGTGTGTTCCAACCACCAAATCATCCTGCTTAATTTTCATATCGTAAACTGGAACCACCGGAAAATTTCCCTGAAGTTTTTGCCAGTTCTTTCCGTCATTGACGCTCAAAAAAATTCCTGTTTCAGAACCGACAAACAACAATCCCGGACAAACAGGGTCTTCCCGGATGACTCGGCTGATTTCTGTGTAAGGTTCGCTTTGTGGATAATCTCCGTTGATACTGTTCCAACTCTTGCCGCCGTCAATCGATTTGTAAAGAAAAGGACGGTAATCGTTTAATTTGTATCGCGTGGCGGAAAGATAGATTGTGTCTGGATCGTGTACGGAAACTTCGATGCAAAAAATGTAACCCCATTCCGGAAGATCGGGCGGTGTGATGTTTTGCCAGGTTTTTCCCCCGTCCCGAGAAGTGTGGACAAGGCCGTCATCACTCCCTGTCCAGAAAACTCCGGCTTCATGTGGTGACTCAACAAAAATAGAAATAGATCCATAATGTTCCGCACCGCTGCTGTCAACGGTCAAACCACCTGAAAGACCTAGTTTGCTTTCGTCCGCACGAGTCAAATCCGGGCTTATTTTTTCCCAACTGTGGCCTTCATTGTTTGTCCGGAAAACATGATTTCCACAAGCATAAACGATTTCTGAATTATGAGGAGAAAAAGCAATCGGGAACGTCCATTGAAAGCGATATTTCAAATCTTTCGGTGCCCAACCAAATTGTTCTTCGGGCCATATATTGACGAGACGTAACTGTCTGGTGCGGTGATTGTAATGTTGCAATTGGCCCTCCCCACCTGGAGAACTGCCGACTGCACCTATATAAACAATGTCCGGATCATCAGGTTTAACCGCAATAAATCCGCTCTCACCAGTTCCAGGTAAAGTGCATTCCTGAAGTGTGATCGCACCATAGGTGCTGGCACTCGGAATGCTGATGCTGGTGTTGTCCTGTTGAGTTGCATAGACTCGATACGGAAATTGATTATCAATGTCCATGCGGTAAAACTGAGCGGTAAGCTGGTTGTATATCGTGGACCAAGTTTTTCCGCCGTTATAGGAAACACAGCCGCCACCGTCATTGCCCTGTACCATGCGCTGCGGATTTTCCGGGTCAATCCAAAGGTCATGATTGTCTCCGTGCGGAGTGGTAATTTCGCTGAAATTAGTACCACCATCGGTCGATTTCCACATTTGCAAATTGGTGATATAAACCGTATCGGCGTGTTTTGGATCTGCGAAAACGTGGCAGTAATACCAGGGACGGTGAATCAAATCGCGGTTTCCGGAAGTTTTTTTCCAGCTTTCTCCGCCGTTGTCTGAGCGGTATAATCCTGCCTCTTCTGCTTCGATAATGGCCCAGATACGTCCGCTTTGTGCTGGAGAAACGACCACGCCGATCTTTCCTTTTGTGCCTTTTGGCAAACCTGGATTGTCACTGATGTCTGTCCAGGAATCACCGCCGTCGGTTGAACGGTACAGGCTGCTGTCCGGCCCACCGCTGTTGAGGCTCCAGAAATTTCGGTAGGCTTCCCAAAATGAAGCATAAATAATGCGTGGATTATTTGGATCGAGACTGATATCAATCGCACCGGCTTTTTCACTCCGAAAAAGAATTTGTTCCCAGTTTTGGCCGCCGTCTTTGGAGCGGAAAACTCCTCGTGTATGGCTCGCTTCTTTGTTTGAACCGAAGGCATCACCGAAAGCCGCCACATAAACCCAATCCGAATTTTGCGGATGCACCCGAATTTCGCTGATGTGGCGGGTTTTGCTGAGGCCGATATTTTTCCAGGTTTTTCCGGTGTCGGTAGATTTATAAACACCATCGCCAAAAGAAACATCACCCCGGATTGTCGATTCACCCATTCCGGCATAAATCACATTTGGATCAGAAGGAGCTACCGTCAAAGCACCGACCGCAGCACTCTCCAAAAAGCCGTCGGAAACATTTTCCCAGTATGTTCCTCCGTCTTCAGTTTTCCAGATACCGCCTGCCGCCGCGCCAAAATAAAAGACCTGAGAATTATCCGAGTCACCTGCCACTGCTACCACACGTCCTCCGCGAGGGGGACCTATACAGCGCCAACGGAGGGTGTTCAGATGTTGGATTTCTTTAGAAGATAAAGTCGTTGTCATAATAGACCTGGATCATAAAATTGAACAATTGTTAAATCAGTTATTTTTTCTGCAACCTGCTGCTGATTCAGATTGACAGGTTACTTGTTAGCGTCCGCGTAAACGGGGATCAAGTGCATCTCTTAGCCCATCACCGATATAGTTGACGCTGAGGACCGTCAGGGCAATAAAGAGTCCGGGCCAAATCACACGTGCAGGAGTGATCTGGATAAAATTTGCTCCGTCATAAAGTAATCTACCCCAAGTTGGGAAATCCGGAGGGAATCCAAGTCCGAGAAAAGATAAGGCTGATTCTGTAATAATAGCGTTGGCTATACCAAGTGTTGCGGATACCATGATCGGACTGAGAATGTTTGGGAGAATATGGCGGAAAATTATGCGTCTTTTCCGGACACCAATGCTGTCTGCTGCCATTACAAATTCCCGCTCCTTGATACCCAAAACATCACTTCTCACAATTCGGGCTGTGTGCATCCAACTGGTGATGCCGATGACAAAAACTATAAGCATGAAAATTCCCGTTTCCGGACCGTAAATTGTGCGCAAAGTATCGCGGAAAAGCAGGATGATAACAAGTAAAAGGGGTAAAATTGGCAGTGCAAGAAATAAATCCGTCAAGCGCATCAAAGGACCGTCCAATGATTTGATGAATCCTGCCAGAACTCCAATCAGTGTTCCCAAAAGCAGCGCAATCAACATTGCTAAAAATCCGACCGCCAACGAAACTTGGCCGCCTGCCAGCATTTGCGCCAGTGTATCGTGACCAATGTTGTCCGTACCCAGCGGATGGGCTAAAGTTGGGCCAAAATTACGTTCACTAAAATTGATGGCACTGGGATCGATGTCATGAAGCAGAGGTCCCAAGGAAACCATGAGGGTAATAAAAATAAAAACAATTACGCCCGTCATGGCACCTTTGTGTTTCCTAAACTGTCGCCAAACATCTCCCCAGAGAGAACGGTGCTGAGTGACTGTTTCAAGTTCTTCTTCGGGAAAACGCTCGTCTCCAGCAATTTCTGTGGATTGCATGTTTTCAGTCATAGCGAATTCTAGGATCAAGGATACCGTAAACCACGTCGGCAATCAGGTTGAAAAAGACAATCAGGACGGCAAAAATAAAAGTCAGTGTCTGCACAAGAGGTATGTCCGCTCCTTCTATGGCAATGATTAAGAGTTGGCCCAGACCGTTTACGCGGAATATTTGTTCGGTAATGATTGCTCCACTGAAAATTGTCGGAATTCCCAAAGCAATCAGGGTTACAACTGGAATCAAACTGTTTCGCAAGACGTGAATCAGCAGTACTACGCGTTCTGAACGGCCTTTCGCCCTCGCTGTCCGTACATAATCCAGGTTTAGATTGTCGAGAATTGATGCCCGCATGAAACGGCTCAATTGAGAGGCATTGTAGAGCGAAAGTACTGACACCGGCATAATCATTTGTTTGACTTGTGAAACAAAGTTCTGCCAACTATCCACCACCAAAGTCGTGTCGTAAATCATGGGGAACCACCTTAACTGGACACTGAAAATTATGATTGCGACTATACCGGTAAAAAAAGTCGGCACAGAAAAACCTACCATTGAAACAAATGTTCCAACCTGATCAAACCAGGAATATTGTCTGTAGGCAGAAACAATACCAATCGGAATCGCAATCAGGATTCCAAAGAGGTAAGAAAGCCCAACTACCCAGAGTGTTTGCGGAGTGCGTTGAATAATTAGATCCACCACCGGACTGCGTGTTGCCCAGGAAATAACTCGGGTACGGTTTTCTGCATCGCCAATACTGATGCCAAAACCTTCATGCATTAAATTCAAGGGTTCATTTATAAAAAATTGCACCAGCCACAGGCCAAAGCGGATGTGCATTGGTTCGTCTAGTCCAAGAGAACTCCTTATTTTTGCCCGAACTTCCGGAGGAACAGTCATCGGCAAATTCCCGGTAGGATCGTTGGGAGCTAAATCTAGAATGGCGAAGATAATAAAACTGATTACCAATAAAGTGGGAACGGCAATCAATGTGCGGCGGAAGATGTAATGAATCACAGTTTGAAAGCCTTAAAGTTGGAAAAAAGCGGTTTGCAAAAAGAATATCTGCAAACCGCAAAGTGCTTGCTAAAACTCAATTATTACTTGCGAGTCCAGTCAGCAATGTTCCAAAGTTCAGAATCCCATTCGTTCATCCGTACTCCGGAAATAGTATTGGAATGTGCAGAAACTCCTCCACGGTGAATGAGCGGAATCATCGCATAATCCTGCATCAGCATATCGTTCATCTCCTTTGCGAGACTTATACGATCTTTCAGAGCTGCAGTTTTTGCCATTTTGGCAGAGAGTGCATCATAAGCGGGATTACACCAGCGAGGCATATTGTTCCCGCCCCACTTATTGCGTTTTTGCGCCATTTCCTTGCAGGTCCAGTTGGACATGTAAGTTTCCGGATCTGTACCACTGAAAGTGTTGGTGTACATCTCGATGTCCGCAAAGAATTTTTGGTATGTATCCGGACTACCAACATCACCACCAAAAAACACAGATGCGCTGATGTTACGCAGTTCAGTTTCTACACCAATCTGTTTCCACATTTCCTTGATGAAGGCTTGAGTGGCCTGACGTACGGAGTTTGTAGAGGTCTGGTAGAGAATCGAGAGCCGTATCCCGTCTTTTTCACGGATTCCGTCGGAACCACGTTTCCAACCGGCAGCATCGAGTAGGTTATTAGCTTCGGCAACATTTTGAGTTTTACACTCATCGTTGGCAGAAGAGGCATAAATAGCCGGTGCAGGCAGTACATTACAGCTGATTTTTCCAGCTTGACCGTATCCTGCATCAACCAGGATTTGACGGTCAATCGCCAATGAAAGAGCCCGCCGTACATTATACTCTGCCAGAAATGGATGCGCGTTACGGTTGTTGCTGCCGCCGATATATTCCGAACGGATTTCACCAAGTGCTGGATCAGGGTTGGTAAAGTTCACCATCAGTCGCTCAACTGCAGTTCCAAAAGCAGAAACGACTGTTCCTTTTCCTGCCTGTGCCATTTTGCTGAGGATTTCAGGCTCCACCTGGAGGTTCCAGGCGTAATCCATTTCACCTGTTTCCAGGACAGCACGGGCTGCAGAAGTGGCATCACCGCCGCCTTTGAAAACTAACTTACCGAAAGCCGGCTTGGAAGCATCCCGATAATTGGGATTGGCCTCAAAAACAATCACATCATTCGGCTTAAAGTCCACCACTTTGAAAGGACCTGTTCCAATTGGGTAAAAATTTTGTTCGTTACATTCCTGTGCCTTCGCTCCTTGACAACCATCAAATTGCGCTTTTTGAAGGATTGGTGAGTTATAGCCGACAAATGTTGCGTAAGGAAAGGGCTTAGCAACTGTGAATGTAATTTTTACAGTGTTACTATCCAATGCCTTTACAGACTGGATGTCCTTGTAATAATTGGTTGCAGTACAACCCGTATCCGGATTTGTGCAGTATTCATAAGTGAAGACCGCATCGTCTGCGGTTAACGCGGAACCGTCAGACCACTTTATACCCTTTTTAATTTTCCAGGTAATTGAAGTCAAATCCTTTGCGACTCCACCGTTTTCCACAGTGGGAATTTCTACAGCGAGCCAGGGAAGCAAATTACCGTTTTCATCATAGCGACCTAAAGGCTCAAGAACGACCGAAGAAGCTTCCAGTTCCTTGGTTCCACCGGAAAGGTTGGGGTTCATGGTTGAAGGAGCCTGCCAATAAAGCAGGTTCAATTGACCGTCACTGCCACGTTTGGCCTGGACGGGACTTGCTATACCCACCGCTAAGGCGAGGGTCAGCAGGGTGCTAATTATATACTTCATAGTACACCTTATCATGTGAGTGAATGGCCAGCAAAAAAGGATCAACCGACCGTAAATGACACTCAGTAAAATTCTGAATGTCGTTGAGGAGGCGTCCCACTAAATAATGCAGTAAGCCTGCTTTTAAACTTACTGTATTCAGGAGCATTTCTTAGTGCTCTTTTACAGAAAGTTGTTGCATTATACGGTTCTTTTAAAAATTGTCAAACAATTTTCTTCAATTACACTAAATGGCAAGCAACCTGATGCCCCTGAGAAACTTCTCTCCATTCCGGATGGTCCTTGAAACAACGATCCTCGGCCCTGGGACAGCGTGTACTGAAGTTACAACCCGAAGGCGGATCAGCAGGGCTTGGTACATCTCCAACCAGGATAGTGCGCTTGCGTTTCCTTTCCAATTGTGGATTGTGGCTCGGAATTGCTGAAAGCAAAGCCTGTGTGTAGGGATGAAGAGGTGTGCTGTAAAGGGCCTGACTTGAAGCCAGTTCAACTATCCGTCCAAGATACATCACAGCAACTCGATCGGCAATGTGGCGTATCATGCTCAAATCGTGTGAAATGAACAAATAAGTCAGGCCAAATTCTTCCTGAAGATCCTCTAAAAGGTTAATTACCTGTGCTTGAATTGAAACATCCAGTGCAGCAATCGGTTCATCGCAAATTATGAATTCTGGACTCAAGGCCAGTGCACGGGCAATGCCTATTCGTTGACGTTGACCACCGGAAAATTCATGGGGGTAACGATTGGTGAATTTAGGATTCATCCCGACAGAAATAAGCAATTGTTCTACACGTTGACTTCGTTCTTCAGCCTGGAGTTTTTTATGTTCCATAAGAGGTTCACTGATGATACTACCTACCGTCATCCTTGGATTCAGGCTATCCTGTGGATCCTGAAAAATCATTTGCATCTGCTGTCTTTGTTTACGTAATTCTTCCTTATCGAGAGAGGTGAGATCTCGACCCTTGAAAAAAACATTTCCTGCAGTAGCTGGAATTAATTGAAGAATAACTCGACCGGCAGTAGATTTTCCGCACCCGCTTTCGCCTACTAAACCCAAGGTTTCACGTTCCTGGATTTCGAAGGAAATACCGTCAACTGCATTAACACTTCCGACTTCTCTGCGAAATATTCCACGAGTGATCGGAAAATGTTTTACCAGTTCGTCAACCTTTAGCAAAGCCTTATTATTTTCATTTGTCATTCGTTCACTCAAGATTCAGGATTCCACCAACAGGCGACTTTATGATTTTCTCTCCTTTTGAGTAACACTGGATTTTCCCGTCGGCAACGATCCATGGTATGTGTACAACGCAGTGCAAAAGGACAACTTGTTGGTTTTTTGTGTAGATTTGGAGGTTGACCTTCTATGCTTTCCAAGCGTACTGCACGTTTACCCTCCAGATTAGGCAACGTTTTCAGCAAGCCCTGTGTATAAGGATGTTTTGGATTAATGTATAGTTCGTCCACCGGTCCTTCCTCAACTATATACCCTCCGTACATTACCGCCACCCGATCTGCCATTCCTGCGACAACACCAAGGTCATGTGTGATCCAGATAATTGCCATACCGAGTTCTTTACGGAGCTTTTTAACGATGTCCAGAATTTGCGCCTGTATGGTCACATCAAGGGCCGTAGTCGGTTCATCGGCTATCAGTACTTTAGGATCACAGGCCAGGGCCATGGCTATCATGACCCGTTGGCGCATTCCTCCGGAAAACTGGTGTGGAAAATCATTTAAGCGGTTTTCCGCCATTGGAATACCAACTAAATCCAAAAGTTCCGCCGAGCGTTGACGAGCTTTCTTCCTGCTCATTCCCATGTGTTCACGCATTGGTTCTGCCAATTGATAACCAATTTTTAAAACCGGATTGAGTGACGTCATCGGATCCTGAAAAATGAAACCAATTTTACCACCTCGTACTTTCCTGAGTTCGCCAAGATCAAGCTGAATCAAGTCCTGTCCTTCAAAGTTTGCCGTTCCGGAAACGATTTCCGCGGGAGGCATGGGCAGAAGTTTAAGCAGTGACATCATTGTCACGCTTTTCCCGGAACCGCTTTCACCAACTACTCCAAGCAGTTCTCCTTTCTTCAACTCAAAACTGATTCCATTGACTGCGTGGACCAGGCCATCCTGGGTGTGAAAACGTGTGCTTATATTTTCGACTTGGAGAATGGTGGATTGATTTGACAAAATATTAGAAAGCTTTTTAGTTTGGAGATAAAATAATATTCAAGAAACGGAGTCTAGTCTTCTCTGATGATATGTCAAGAACAATCTTGAATTTTCAAGAGTTGACCAAGTAAACTTTATACAGAATTTCATTTTCAATTGACTTAATTGATATTTTCATAGATAATCAGCAGTCTATTTAATGTTCTCTTTGAAGTATGGAGATTCAGTCGGACCCATTTCATGGGATGGCATCCTGAGAATTTTTCACAGAGAGCGAACTTTAGAGAAAATTCTTCTCAGAAATGTTGTAATTCTATAGTCCTCCAAAGGTGCCATCTGAACGGGAAAAAAATATGCCAGGAAAGTCTACAATAAAACATAAAGTTTGCCGTGCGTTGGGTACTAATGTAATAGGAAGTCCAAGTGCAGCACTTACTTTGAGTCGCCGCCCTAACCGTCCAGGGCAGCATGGAGCAAGTCGTCAAGCAAAGATATCCCCTTTTGGTCAACAGCTGCGAGAAACTCAAAAGCTGAAAGCCTTTTACGGAATCAGTTCTAAACAGTTGCGTCGTTATTACGACAAAGCAGCAATGGTACGTGTACAAACCAACGTTGCACTCGTTCAAACTCTCGAAACACGTTTAGACAACATGGTCTTTCGAATGGGTTTTGCAGGAACATTACGTGCCGCCCGACAGATGGTTATTCACTGCCACATCACAGTAAACGGTAAAAAAGTCAATAAACCAGGTTATCAGATAAAGCCCAGTGACATTGTTCAACTGAGAGATAAAAGTCAAAAAATAGACCGATACAAGGATTGGTTCAATTTCTTTGAACAGAAATTAGCATACGTTCAGCGTGACACAAAGAAATTTTCAGGTACACTTGTACAGATTCCGGAACGTGAGGAAATACCTATCGACGTTGAGGATCACCTGGTAGTCGAATTCATGGCTCGTTGATTTTTTGCATTTTGGTACCGGCTGTCCCGATGTCAGCCGGTTGGATCTGATTTCTTTCAAACCCATTCCCGCCTCCCGTCCTCAAACATCGGTTCACCAAAAAAACTGTTTTTTTAAATCGAATCATGAAAAGCTCAAAACAAATTCGGCAGGAATTCATCTCTTTCTTTGAAGAACGAGGACACCGTTTTGTGCGCAGTGCTCCAGTAGTTCCCAATGACGATCCGACTTTGCTCTTTTCTAATTCAGGAATGGCACAGTTTAAAGAAGTGTTTTTGGGAACCGGTGTCAGAGATTACAATCGTGCAGTAAACTCTCAAAAATGTATCCGAGCCAGTGGGAAACACAATGACCTGGAAGATGTAGGGCATGACAATTACCATCACACTTTTTTTGAGATGCTCGGCAACTGGTCTTTCGGAGACTATTTTAAAAAAGAGGCCATCGAATGGGCATGGGAATTAATGACAGGAGTTTGGGGGCTTCCAAAAGACAAATTGTGGGCCACAGTTTTTGAGGGCGGAGACGGTGTGGCTGCCGATGAGGAAGCAGAAAACTTCTGGCGGACGTCTACCGGAATCAATCCGGATCAGGTTTTACGTTTTGACAAAAAAGATAATTTCTGGGAAATGGGGGAAGTGGGCCCCTGCGGACCATGTTCTGAACTCCACATCGATTTGGGCGAAGGTACCTGCCCGCTTTCCGACAAACACGATTGCTCCGTCAATCTCGAAGGCTGCTGGCGTTTTGTTGAGTTGTGGAACCTGGTTTTCATTCAATATCAGCGCTTTCCGGATGGCCACCTTGAACCATTGTCGGCACAGCATGTAGATACCGGAATGGGTTTAGAGCGAATTTGCCGTGTTCTTCAAGGAGTGGATTCCAATTACAGTACAGATCTTTTTATTCCAATTTTAGACAGCATCAGCGAAGTCACCGGACAAACAGATTCCGGCAGGGAAGTTAGTGTTGCATATCGTGTGATTGCAGATCATTTACGCTCGCTGAGTTTTGCCATTGCAGATGGTGCCTTACCATCCAACGAAGGACGCGGATATGTTTTGCGTCGAATGTTACGCAGAGCAACGCGTTTCGGACGTGTCTTGAATATGCACGAACCGTTTATTTATAAGCTGGTGCCCATTCTGTCAGAAGTGATGGGTGACGCCTTTCCGGAAATAAACAAGCAGCAAAAACATGTACAAAATGTAATAAAGGCTGAGGAGACCAGTTTCGGATTGACGCTTGATCGCGGTCTTGAAATATTTGAAAAAATGGCTGTAACTGCAGAAACAATTTCTGCAAAAAAAATTTCTGGAGAAAATGCTTTTAAACTTTATGACACTTACGGCTTCCCCGTTGATTTAACGCGGCTGATGTGTGAAGAACGCGGTTTTGGAGTAGATGAAGTCGTCTTTGAAAAATTAATGAAAGAACAGCGTACCCGTGCCCGTGAATCAGGAAAATTTAAGGTTACACTTGATAAATGGACAGAAATTTCAAAAGGAGCAGATTCTAAATTTGTGGGCTATGATACCTTCCGGACCAAATCAAAATTGCGGAGACATTCCCTCAACGATCAGGGACAATGGCAGTTTATTTTGGACATCACACCATTTTACGCAGAATCCGGAGGACAGATTGGTGATCATGGAACCTTGGAACAAAGCGGAAAATCAGCAGGTGACAAAACAATATGGAATGTTGTCGACGTACAGAAACAAGGGGATTCAATCATCCACTTTTGTGAAGCTGTTAGTCCCGGAAAGAAAAACGATGCTCCGGATGACTCTCCAATGACTGCAACTGTAGATGAAAAATTACGTTTATCTACAACCAATAATCACACTTCTGCTCACTTGATGCACGAAGCCTTACGTCAAGTTTTGGGTGAACATGTTACTCAAGCCGGATCATTGGTAAATCCGGATATTTTACGTTTTGATTTCACTCATTTTGAAAAAGTTAGCGAAGAACAACTGGAAGAAATTGAGAATATTGTCAACTCTGTAATACGTGATAACATTCCAACAGATATTTTCGAAACACCATTTCAGGAAGCAATTGATTCCGGAATCACTGCATTGTTTGGAGAAAAATATGGAGATGTAGTACGTGTGGTAAAAATATCCGATTTTTCAGAAGAACTTTGCGGAGGCTGTCATGTTAAAGCAACTGGACAAATCGGACAGTTTCGCGTTTTTTCTGAAGAGGCAATTGCTTCCGGAGTAAGGCGGATTGTGGCTGTAACAGGACGGAAAGCAGAATTAATGAACCAGGAACATGGCAGAGTTGCACGCTCTTTGCGCCAATTGATGAATGTTCCTGAAGCACAGGTTCCTGAAATGGTCGAAAAACTTGCAGAAGAAAAACGGCAATTGGAAAAAGAACTTCAAGCTTTGCGAAGCGATAGTGCACTTGCCGGAGTGTCTGAACTGGTAGCAAAAGCGGAAGAAGTGGAAGGAATTTTAGTCCTGGCAACAGAAATTGAAGTCGATTCGGCTGATACTCTCCGGAACGTGGGGCAGGCAGTCCGGGAACAATTACCCTCTGGCGTGGCGTGGCTGGCAACAACCACTTCTGGGAGTTCCGACGACAATGAAAAAAGCACCTTGCTTTGTGTAGTTTCCGATGATTTGATTAAGAGAGGATTTAAAGCTGGCGAAATGGTGAATGCCGTTGCGCAACATGCAGAAGGACGTGGTGGAGGGAAACCAAACATGGCTCAAGCGGGCATCAAAGCACCAGAAAAACTTGCAGATGCATTGGCAAAAGCACCGGATATTGTGCGTAAAAAACTGGCAAATTAACTGATGCGCTACGAAACTTTCATAGGTAAACGCTATCTTTTTTCTCCCCGCCGTGATCGTTCAATTTCAGTAATCACCTGGATTTCGATTGGAGGCGTGGCATTAGGAGTGGTTGCCCTCATTGTTGCAACCTCAGTAATGAACGGTTTCCGCACAAATTTACGAGATGCCGTAACCGGTTCATTACCGCACATCACTGTGTTTGCCTGGGATGACGCGATGAAAAATTATTCCGGACTGCAAAAACGTTTGATGGAGCATCCTGAAGTAAAAGGTGTTGCACCCTACATTTTCAAGCAAGCACTGCTAACCGGACGCAAACAGCCCAAAGGTGCTCTTCTCCGTGGAATTGATCCTGAGCAGGAATCAGAAGTTACAAAAATCTCCTCATTCTTACGCGAAGAAGTTTACGGTTTTGCCCCATCCCTGGAAAAACAGGCGCTTATTTCAAAAAAATTGCTTCATAGACTTTCACACCCCGATGCTAGGATTAATCGTCTTAAAGACGGAATTATTCTGGGAGCAAAATTGGCTCGGCAACTGGAGGCTGGTGTAGGAGATACAGTCAAGCTGGTTTCATCCGAGCAACGCATGACTCCGATTGGCGATGTTCCCCGAATCAAAAAACTGGAAGTGATCGGTATTTTCGAATCAGGTATTTCCGGATACGACGAAGTGTTGGCATTCGCCGACTACCGGCTCGTTCAAAAAATCTTCCGCATGGGAAAAGAGGTCTCCGGACTCGGAGTGAGCATCCGGGACCCAGAAGCTGCCTCCGAAATGGCCTCAGAACTCCAGCAACTTGGTACGGGCTTCCTCAGCAGCAACTGGGCAGACGAAAACAAAAGTCTTTTCCAAGTGATGAAACTCGAGAAAATTGGCCTCTTTCTTATTCTGACCCTGATCATCGTCGTTGCCGCCTTCAACATCATCAGTTCACTGATCATGCAAGTTGCCGAGAAATCACGTGAAATCGCAATACTAAAATCCCTAGGAGCCTCCGACAGAAGCGTCATGCGGATTTTCATGTTCCAGGGGGTTGTCATCGGTCTCATCGGCACGCTGGCCGGGGTGATCCTGGGACTTGGGCTGTGCTGGATGCTCGCCACCTTTGACATCGTGGATATTCCTCCCGGCGTCTATCCGGGAGGCAACCGAATTCCGGTACTCGTAGACTGGTCTGATGTGGGCCTGACCACCCTTTGCTCATTCATCATCTGCATGTTGGTCACCCTCTATCCCTCAGGAAAGGCGGCTCGTCTCAACCCGGTGGATCCGTTGCGCTACGAGTGAGCACCGGATATGCTGAAAGACCGCCCGGATCGAAAGTGAAAGGTATTTCCTTGATCCAGGGTCAAAGATTTTTGATAATAACAATTCTGCTTTTCACTTAAACAAGATCAAGGGGGTAACAGTGTTCAATTCAGGAGAAATTCAATGACCTATACTGTGACTGAAAACTGTGACGGCTGTAAATACACTGATTGTGTGGAAGTCTGCCCGGTTGAGGCGTTCCATGAAGGCCCGACCATGCTTTATATCCATCCGGAAACCTGCATCGACTGCAATGCCTGTGTTGAAGAGTGTCCTGTTGAAGCAATCTATGCGGATGTGGATGTACCGGACAAATGGGAGCATTATACAGCACTGAATGAAGAGATGTGTCAGCAGTATCCGGTCATCATAGAAAAAACCGATCCTCTGTCGACAGCGCGTACTCTGGAGGAGATCAATGCAGAATCTGGGTCCTAAATTTGGGCGTGAAGAGTTACGCGTCCGGATTTCAGATATAGATACCAGCCAAAGCAGGCATTATTCGGGAAGCCTTGACGGGACAAATTGTTTCCGCCTTCAGAATGTGGTGCTGCAGCCTTACGAGGGATTCAGTTTCGACGCGGATCTAAGACGTGAAGGTGAGACCGTGTTTTTCAATGGGCTGATCCGGGGCACGGTGTCTCTCCAGTGTGACCGCTGCCTCGAACAGGTGGATCTGAACCAGGATGAAAATTTTGAAATTGTACTGAAATCCCAGGAGGCTGAACCCGAACCAGGGGAGGAAACGCTTGTGACCCTGGCCGAACTGCAGAAGGACTTCTATGAAGGATAATGGCTGGACCTGGCAGAAGAGCTGTTGGAGGAACATGCCCTACTTTCAATTCCGGCAAAAGTTCTTTGCGACACTGAATTTTGTGGTCTCTGTCCCGACTGCGGGGTCAACCTGAACCGGGTATGCTGCATCTGCAGTCAAGAAACATCAGGCAATCCGTTTGGAATGCTTAAAGAAGCCGAGCCTTTGCTCGATAATCCTCAAACTTGAGTTGATATGGCAGTCCCAAAAAACAAAACTTCCCGCAGCAAGCGGAATCATCGACGAGGGCATATCCATTTGAAGGCCCCCGTCCTTTCAACCTGTTCCAACTGCGGGGCCATGATCCGGCCCCACCGGGTGTGTCCGGAATGCGGTTACTTCAAAGGTGTCCAGGTTGTCGAGACGGAAGAAAACTGACTTTCCGTCCCATCCCTCCAACATTCCTATCTGAAAGTGCCGATGGCCATCGCATTGGATGTCATGGGCGGGGACAATCCGTTAAGGGTTCCCGTGGAAGCAGCTATTCAGGCAGCCGGAGACTTCGAACAGAAACTGCTTCTGGTTGGCGATCAAGATCGTATTGAAAAGGAACTGGACCGTCACAGCTATCCAAAAGGTCTGATCGAAATTGTGCATTGTAGCGAAACCGTTGAAATGCACGAATCACCGGCCCAGGCCCTGCGCCAGAAAAAAGACTCCTCCATCCGCATCTCTGTGGACCTGCTCAAGGAAGGACGGGTAGAGGCTGTCGTCAGCGCTGGCAACACCGGAGCGAGCATGGCTACCTCCAAGTTCGTCCTCAAGTCGATCCCGGAAATCGAAAGACCGGCCATCGCCACCCTGATGCCTTCGGTCAACCGCGACCATCCTTTCGTACTGCTTGACATCGGAGCAAACATCGACTGCAAGCCCATTTACTTGCTTCAGTTCGCGCTGATGGGTGACGCTTATGCACGCACCCTGCTGAAGCTCGACAATCCGCGGATCGCCCTGCTCAACAACGGGGTGGAGGAAGGGAAGGGAAATCTGATCGTCCAGCAGGCCTACGAACTGATGGAACGGAGTTCGCTCAATTTCGTCGGCAACATCGAAGGCAAGGGAATGTTCAATGACGAGGTGGACATCGTTGTCTGTGACGGTTTCGTGGGCAACATCGCCCTGAAAGTGGCCGAAGGAACCTTTGATCTGATCGTCAAGGTGCTGAAGCAGGAATTCGAGCTTTCGTGGCTTTCCAGGCTGGGCTATCTGGCGTTGCATGGATCGCTCCAGGGGCTGAAGAATCGTCTCGATTATTCCGAGGTTGGAGGAGCCCCACTCCTGGGTGTAAACGGGGTGGTGATAATCTGCCACGGAAATTCACAGCCGCGTACGATTCGCAACGCGATCCGCCATGCCCATCAGTGTGCCGAACTGAAACTGAACGACGTGATATCTTTGGAAGTCAGAGAAAATCAGACG
>ENA-UPTF01001109-UPTF01001109.1-marine-metagenome-genome-assembly--contig:-NODE-1109-length-17511-cov-3.656189_pt1 | contig 17511 bp, 15 predicted proteins | sample MGYA00238166_ERZ767019 | MGnify/ENA primary metagenome ERZ767019 (study PRJEB28930, sample SAMN06266391) | marine metagenome | isolation source: Sea water from 250 m depth | place: Atlantic Ocean...
TAACTACTGATGTGTCAAAAATATAAGGTATTGCATTCTTTTCCACTTTATTAATAATACATTCATTTGTATCTTGAGAATAAAAGCATAAAAATTTTTGATCATTAGAGGAGACTGCCTTATAGTTTTGCCAAGTCGCTAGAGGGGGAGTTAAGGCACGTAGAGAGGATCGCCAAGCCGAATCTCAGCATGAAATGGGACGTTGGATGGAAGGTACTGACGAGGTTAAAGTGGCAGTACCTGACGTAACAATCCTGCCTAAAGACTATTCGCAATCGTGGACGCTAATGATCACGCTGACTTTAATGCATTCACGAACCAGTTTAGAGATGCGATGGGTTGAGTGGTAGAATCCGTTGGAGATGGTATACGGTAAGGAAATCCGCAGGTAGCTGGAGACAAATAGTATTTTACTTAGAAGGGCGCTTGTATACTGGTTGGGTTGACTCTCTTTCCCAAATGTGACAGACAAAGTGATCCAAATTGCACTGCCTGCCGATGCGAGGAGCCCGTTACAGCACGTTTTAAAAATAAGTAACAAACGCGCAGTACATGAAAGTGCTATGCGAGAACCAAAGGAATAGAGATTAAAAACCGGGAGGAATAATGCTCTATAAATTCAAGTCTTGTCTTCGGCACCAATAAATTTAGATACGAAATAGCCCCCTTTCACCAAGATAGGGGGCTTTTTCTTTGGCTTCTATTCCGGAATCTGTGCGCGAAAAAGCTTGCTAATAATAAATTGTTATTGCAAATTCATGACAGGTGTGATGACGACATCCCAATAGCCAATGTAGGGTTGCATTAAATCTCGTAGTTTGGCCATATCATCCGTTTCTACGAAAATAAAATGGTTATGCTGAGGTGGGTTAACTCCCCCTTTGATAAATGTAACTCCGTTTTTCTTGCAGTGTTCGGCCCAGTTTGGGACTGCATTTCCTTCTCCGGGAGCACGTCTATGCACTCCACAGTTATTAGGAGTGTGATGACATGAGATGTGAAATTCCATGGTGGCCTCCTATTTGTTTGATCGTTGAACTATACGATAGTCACTATTAACGATCAAACTAATAGGAAGGAAGAAAGTCCCTAACTTGATCCAGGCTTTCACAGATGCGAGCTGAGATGCCAAACGTTACATCTCAAAAAATGGTTAGGACTACCTCCCCCAATTCCCTGCTCTGTGCCGGATTTCAATTCCATCCCCAACGGGCTGAACATCGCACTTTCCACTTTCTTTCCAGTGGTTGGTGAATGCATTTAAATCATCGTAATTGTCGGCTTCGACCACTGCGAATACCCGATGGTGAGGCTGATTAAGATAGACGGATACTACTTTAACCTTATCATTGCCTTCCATCCAACGGCCATTTTCTAGTTGAAACTCTGCCATATCGCGCCCCGATTTTCGGGCCTGAACACCCCCACAACTCAAATGGTCGTGTTGCGCAGTAATGTGAAAAAGCATCCATATTTACTCCCTTTCAAGATTGTTATAAGGGTATCATTACCGCTTCAGTTGTGATAGGCATCACCGGGGTATGCCGGATCTCATTTTGTTATTATCAGAAAACATGAACGGGTATTCATGGGTAGTCGATTTTCAGCGGATGCAAGAAAAGAGCTAATGTGCCTGATAACGGGCTGGTTGGCGTATTGGAACTAGAATCTGAATCTCACGTTAAGATTTGGATATATACTGACCCTAACTCTGCATTCTATGCATTTTTTCATCAACCAAGAATCGGAAGCGAATATGGCTGCCCCGGATGAAGCGAGTTATGCCTTGTTCACGTGTCCAGCCGAATCAACATTATTAATGACATGTTGGTTGGCATAAATAAGTCACCAGAGCCAGTAAGATCCCCAAGTCCAGATTAAAGTCCTATGGGGACCCAGGTAATTCAAAAGAAAAAGGCTAGATTCCTAGAATGTGTATTCTCTTTACCAGATATACTATTAATCTGTAAGGAGGACGTACACTGCTGAAGAAGGAGTCAAATCAACGTGGGAGTGTCCTTTCCCACTTATGTCTTCCATTAGCCGAATATCTCCGGCTCGGAACACTTGTTTAGACCCGTCTGTTGTCCCTATTTCGACTTCTCCTGAAAGGTGGATGATTAGGCGACGTTCTGGCAGTGGGTTAAAATCCCGTTTTCGAGTACCGTCAAATTCTTGGACTCTAACTTCCGAAAGGCTGGTTAGCTCGCCCAATTCGGGATGTTCCGATAAATTCATTTCCTCTATATGACTCTCTCCGTCACTACTTGGGAAAATACGATATATTGCCATAGTGTGCTCCTACATCTCTTTTATTCAGAAATACTAGCCTGAGATTAACGGCTTGTCTATTGATGATTTTGATTAATAATTTTTATAGGGATTGACTAAATTGACAACATAGTCTAGTTAGTCTGAGGTGTGGGCATTTTTAGCGTTTATTAAAGCTTTTGAGCAACCTATAGTTCAAGTAGGTATAATTTTAGATACTACACTTTATCATTAACGGTTGTCGAAGACTTTGTTTTATAGGAGTACGGTATTGTCTACTAATTACAGTAAATTCAACGTTCTTAACTTGATAAAAGGAAGAAGAAATACCAAGCAATTTTCCGACGAAGACATCGCTGTAGAAGAAATTGAAGTACTGCTAGAGGCCGCTGTGTGGGCCCCTAACCACAGGAATAATGAGCCATGGCGCTTTTTTACTGTGAGAAAGGAGTCTCCAGTTAGAGATGATATTTCGAATGGGATTATAGCTTTACAAGAGAAGAACAGTAGCGGGCAATTGCCGGATTTACATAAACAACGAATAACACAGGATGTAGCGAGGCAGCCTTGGTTAATATTCGTTTATAGTGAAATCAGTGATCAGCTTGAAATAAACGAAGAGAACTACGGTGCAGTCTGCTGTGCCATACAAAACATGCAGTTGATGGCTACTGCAATGGGGTTGTCGGTCGGATGGTCGACCGGGGGGATATCCAAAATCGAAAACTTAGATAAGATTTTTAACATAGAAGAACCTTTGAAAATAGTAGGAGTCCTAACGGTCGGGTATCCGGAATCGACGGTAGAAAAAACTAGGACCCATTACAATGATAAGACTGCCTGGTTGTAATTGACATGGTTTTATAGGCTATTACTCCGGGTCATCGACGCTATATAAACCAACCAATAACTTACGTATCATTATTCTCCACATTTGAGTCTTGGTATTTAGAGTGTCTGAATTTAAACCCCTAAAAAATCTATCTACTGTAGTTTTCACTTGGGATTAACATCAGGCCAAGATATGGAATTTTCTTGAGTTTAACTATGACGCGAGATGAGTTAGTTTGTTAGCAGCGCAATTGAGGTAAATAGTCTGCGTGATTAGCTTTGTGGCGCTCCGACTGGTTCCGCGTGTATAGCTTAGTCCGGTTGGTATGATTTCATGGCAATGACTGCAGGAATAGTTTTAACGGGGTTCATGGTTTAGTCGGATTAACTGAACTAGAACAATTGGATTAGAGAATGTTGGACTAGTTTTAACTATTCTCTATTTCTCAGGGTTAATATGTTGTAGATAAGTATGATTTTTCAACCCTATTATTTCTTTCAAATATTTCCCAATTCTCATTAGACTTTCACGTACGCTGTGGTTCCATTAAGATTTCTCAACGATAGAAGATGTTTTTAATGGCGGTGATAACTCGAGAAGTAGCCTATTGAGTTATCGCAGTGTTAATTACAAAGAAGTTGACGCCCGGATCTGTATATTTAGAGAGTTTCATTCTGCGAATAGCCAACTTGACCGGTTACGGGTGTCCCTTTCATCCCGTGGCATGTCAATATCCATCAAGATGTTGTTAAACTCTTTAACAGACAGGCATTTACAACAATGTGCTTCGCTGGTTACGTCGTTCGCAGGTTCAACTATCCAATAATGTACACAGCTTTGAGGGTTACCTTTTAATGACTTTTTCCTTTGATACATATCTGCTTCTCCTGGGAAATTAGTAGATTATTTTGCCGAAGGTTCCCAAAATTACCAAGATACTACCCAACCCAGAAAGCTCATGTAGATTCCTAAAATCGGGTTTGGCAGATGATCTGAATTGAAGCGGCGGATATAATGCCCAGTGAAACATGCGATACCTATGTGACTCCCCTCTTATATCCCAACCCAATGTATGGCACTAAGGCAAACTCTTTTCTCGGAAGCGGATTACCTCTAAATCGGAACCGATGCACATATTTTGGTATCGCACGTATCACTGGGCATTATCCATTTGCATAGTTAACTGCTCAGATAACCGTTTTATTTTTTTAAAGACCCCTAGGCGTCTTCATATCTTCATGCCGCCCTATGTAGGAGAGCTTTGGCCTTCGGGGGCAACAATGGGACCATGCTCATAATGTGCCCACACTGTATAAAATAAGTATAACCTTGTTTATTTAACAATTCAATACATAATTAAAAAGTAATGCTGATTGGCTAATTCAATTGGTGCTAAAAATAAATAGATCATGTCAATACTGGATATTTAAATATGTCTACAGATTTTCAGTTTAGAATTAATAGCTTCCTGAATCTGTAATAACGCAGTGCAACGTTAGGAGAAGGTGGGGGAGTATCCTTGGTCTCTTTCCAACGGGTTACAGAAGTCGGAGTGAATGAGGTTCTGGGGTGCGCTTAAGGTGAATTAGTTAGGATATCTGTGCGGTTAAGTGCGTTTTCATAGTACCTTGGTCATCCCAGTAGGCAAATCAGGTTAGAGCGAAATATCCAAATGCGGAGTCTTGTGTAAAGATGGTTTTAGATAGAGTAATATGTGGCTAAAGTTTACTGTTAAGAATATCTTGAGATACGGCCTGGATTATTTAAATTAGGATCGCATTCAAGTAATGGTAACGTAAAGGAGGCGCGTCATGACAATTCTCACTGCCCCAGAAGGTGTAGCTATGGATAGCGATAAACTGGAACAGGTGAAAAAGTTATTTTATAGTCAAATTAGCGAAGGTCTGCATCCCGGAGCCGGCTTATCTGTTTATCGCTACGGAAAGCAGGTGCTCGATATTCACGGTGGTACTTCAAATAGTGAACCCGTTACCGCAGACACTATGTTTGTATTGATGTCTTCAACCAAGCCTTTGACTGCTTGTTGTTTGTACATACTTAAAGAGCGGGGAAAGATAGATTGGGATGAACTTGTTTGCAAACACTGGCCAGAATTCGCTCAGAACGGAAAAGATACCGTTACCATCCGGCATATACTAACTCATATGGGTGGATTTCCCGCTACTCCGGAGGACTTGCCTTGGACGGATTGGCCAGATTGGGGAAAGGTTACCAGTGCGATGGAACGGGCACAGACTATTTATGCTCCCGGCAAGACGTTGGCTTATCATCCAATAAACTATGGGTGGGTGATAGCTGAGATAGTTCGTCGGGTAGATGGACGGACTTTTGATAGATTCATAGCTGAAGAACTAACTACTAAGTTGGGTATGGATAATACTTATGTTGGACTACCCTCCGGATTGGAACAACGAGTGTCCCCCATGCATTTAATGGAAGAAGATGCCGACATTAGTGGTTACAGCAGTACATTTAGTGAACCGACAGTATTGAGGTCTGTAGTCCCTGGTGCTAATGGGGTTGCAACTGCAGGAAATTTGGCGAGATTTTACGCAATGATGGAGCGTAAGGGTTCGTTGGATGGTTCTACAGTGATAGAGTCAGATACTGTGGATGAAGCGGTTCAATTTCAGGTCGAGGGAGTGGACAAGTCAACAGGGGCATTTGCCCAGCGTTCCCTCGGTCTAGCTCTGGCTGACGAGAGGATGGGTAAATCTAACACCAATCCTCTGAGTACGTTTGGGCATGGAGGTGCGGGTACATCTATTGGCTGGGCGGACCTAGATTCAGGTCTAGCAGTAGGTTATATAACTAATGGATTTAGGGGTACGCTCTCGAACAACGCGAGGTTGGCCGCAGTTTCACAATCTATAAGGGATGCATGTAAATAATATTGACGGATTGGCGACAACGAAATAATTGCAATTCTTCATGCTAATGGTGAAAATTGGTTAGTGAAGTTAAAGGTCGATTAGGCAATCATGGTGGCGTTGCCTATTCTGATTTAGGTAATTGTTGTAGCAATAACACAAGGGTATTTGACTATGAAATTTGGGATTTACAGTTCGATTGCTGATCCACCGGCAGGTGCTAATCTGGCTTTGAAAGTCGAAGAGGTAGTGTCCGAAGCCAAGCTTGCTGAATCGGTAGGATTTGACTCGTGTTTCTTCGGCGAACACCACCAGGATAAGGACGGATTCTTGCCGTCCCCTTTGATCGTTGCCGCCGCCGTCGCGGCACAAACTACCACATTGAATGTGGGTACCTCTGTTATTTTGCTCCCGCTGCATCATCCTGTGAAGCTTGCCGAAGAAGTCATTACGTTAGATATAGTTTCTAGAGGTCGCTTTATTCTTGGGGTTGGGCTTGGTTATCAACCAGTAGATTTTCGTACCTTTGATATTCCTATAGAAAGTCGGGTAAGTCGCTTTGAAGAAGAAATTGAAATAATTCGTCAATGTTGGTCAGGGGAACGATTTAATTTTTCTGGAGAGCATTTTAACCTGGAAAATGTTGCCATCAGACCTCTCCCGTATTCAGATCCTTCTCCGAGATTATGGATTGGAGCTAGCAGGGCCCCAGGTGCCCGACGAGCAGGGTTAATTGCTGATGGATTTGTTGCTGGTCCAAGTACGGATCTAAAAAGTACTGTTGCCCTGACTTCAGTCTACGACCAGGCGGCTAAATCGTCGGGTAAGGCCCCCGTTTTATGTTTGATGAGAGATTCATGGGTGGCCCGGACACGAGCTGAAGCGGAACGGGTTTATGGGCCGGAGGTAATCGATGCCTATAAGTATTACTGGCGAAATGGGCTAAACGAATTCCGGCAATATACCGCTGAAGGGGAAATCAATATTGATAATATGGCCCCTGATAGGCTTATCATTGGCGAACCCCAAGAAGTAGTGGAGGATTTTCATCGCTGGAAGGAAGCTACGGGTGCGGATTATTTTCTGTTGCGCCTGCGCCATGCTCATTCGGGAGGGCCTTCTCACGAACGTATCTTGGAGGCCATTCAGTTATTTGGAGAGGAAGTGATTCCTCACTGCCAGTAATTTAGTAAACTAAGTGTAAATTATTAAGGAGGATTGTATATGCCACGCTTTCCAGTAGCTTCTCGGGATGTCGTCCCACAGGATCAGGTAGACGCTTTTGATTCTATCGTATCCTCTAGAGGTGGTGAAGTGCCAGAATTTGGACCTGTCGCTGTCCAACTTCATGTGCCAGAGATAGCTCAGAGGGGAGAAGTTCTGAGAGCTTATCTTCGAGCTGAAGGTTCGACACTTTCTGATCCTGTGGCGGAATTGGCTATGATCACTACTGCGCGTGAGCTGGATTGCCAGTTCATATGGCATGCCCATGCGGCGGCTGGTCGCCGTGCTGGCCTTAGTGATGCTCTGGTAGATGCCCTTAGGGATAAAAAAGAACTTCCTCAACTGTCTGCTGCAGAGTCAGCGGTGATCAACTATGGACGGGAGTTTTTCCGTACTCGGCGGGTATCTCAGTCAACTTTTGATGCTGCTTTAGCCGAATTCGGGGAAAGAGGTTTGGTTGAGTTAACCAATCTGATGGGATATTATTCGGTGCTTGCTTTTAATATCAACGCGTTCGAGCAGATGCCACCGGCCTCTGACGAACCGTTCTTGCCTGTATAATTTCCGGATAGTTCATTAACTAATCAGCTGGTAATAGATAATTTAACTTGTAGGATTACTTAAAGGGGAGTACTGGAGGATATATTTCTCCTGATCCGCTATGTCTATCGCCCCGGGACGTGCTTGTCGTACTTGGATTATAGCTTTGTCGTTCGGAATGCCCAGTTCAATTAGGAGCAGAGCTGCTATAGTCCCAGATCGCCCTAGTCCTCCCTTGCAATGGACTAGTATGTGTTCTCCCTGGCGAATTCTATCAACTATATTTTGAATGACTTTGATCCAGGAATTATCGAATGATATATCGGGGCCATTCATATCTTTTATCGGTAGATGAATCCATTCCAAACCCCTGTCAATAATAGCTTCACCAATCATATCCACCTTGTTGATGGTCAGTTCATCACTTGGCATTAGGGTGATAACTGTAGTTGGCCCAAATTTGTCCCGAATGCGATCGAGGTCTAGAAAGAGATCTCTGTTCCAAGTCCATCCGAAAGTTGACCGACTTTTCTTCCCCGGGCAAATACAAACACCGATTTTACCCGGATAATTCGGATGAATTATCTCTGTGATGTGGATAGGATGTGTCAGGCTAGTTCTACTTGTTATGACTGTACCTCTGCTTCTTGTATATGATAGGAGCGATTCTTCTGTTGATATTGTATAGCTATATTATATGAGTTGCATAAATTCTTCTGTTGTGTGGCAAGGTATCGGTATATGAGGATTTAAAAATTAGGGCTTCAGTATCAGTCAAATCTATATGTGGCTAGATTTGGACGTGTGGGTAGTAGATATATATCCCGTTTTCGGTGAGCGCTTGATGGTATTATTGATGACAAGCAAGAAGATATATTGGCTCTAGGAGTGGCTCTATGGACGTCGGGATGATGATGATATGTTCTAGTTACGGGTGGGATGAAGGATCCGACCGGCAGATGTGGGACGAGGAGTTGAGGCTATGTGAAATAGCAGCTGATGAAGGTTTTGACTGTCTTTGGTCTGCAGAACACCATTTCAATGATTATTCTTTCGTTCCAGATAACATACATTTGATGACTCATTTAGCCGCAAAACATCCGAATATTGATGTCGGAACCGCTGCAGTTATTCTTCCCTGGCATGATCCTTTGCGAGTAGCGGAGAATGCTGCGGTTCTTGATTTATTGAGCCAGGGACGGCTTAGACTGGGTTTTGGACGCGGGCTTGCCCGTCGGGAATTTGAAACCTTCCGGCTTAGTATGGATGAATCACGTGGTCGTTTTGACGAAGCTGCTCCGATGATTGTAGAAGCTCTTAAAACGGGGTTTATTGAAGGTAACGGGCAGTATTATAAGCAACCTAGAACGGAGATAAGACCGAGGCCTGAGTATTCGTTTGACGGTAGGATTTACGCTGTAGCATCCAGTGAGGAATCGGTTGCATCGGCTGCTAAATTGGGGGCCCACATCGTGATGTTTGCGGATCGCCCGTGGGAAATGCGATTACCCACTATAGAGCGTGGCAGGGCATTGCACCGAGAATACCATGGTACAGAGCCGCCTGATGTAATGTTAACTGAATTTGTCATATGCGGAACTGATCTTGAGCAGTGTGAAGAGGAAGCTCGTCAGTACCAGGGGAAGTTTGTAGAAAGTAATTTTTATCATTACGAATTTCTGGGTGAACATTTTAAGTCAGTCAAGGGGTACGACTCGTATCAACAGAAAGCGGAGATAGCCAGATCTGCCGGTCTTGAAGGCGCAGTAGATGGGTTCATGAAGGCTGCTAGTTGGGGGACTCCCGATAAGATACTTCGTGGATTGGAGGAGCGCAAAGAGTTATTAGGTAGCTTTGAGCTCAACGTTGCTTTCAGATTCGGAGGGACTCCCTATGAGGTGGCGGAGAGGGGCTTGAAGCTTTTCGCTAAAGAAGTATTGCCGGTGTTGAAATCCTGGTGATATTCAGCTACACAAGTTCTGAATTTGATCAATAGTTAGATCAATAGAATGTAATGACGGCTAGGAGATATATCAACTATAAATAGTGACGGGGTGTAGATTAATATGACTTCAAACATTTCACAAACTGCTGTTTCCAGATCTGGTATTAGGAAGATTGTTATCGACTCCGAAAGGTCTGAGTCCGTAACTTTTGAAGGGACCAGCTTCGGACCAGTTGGTCAGTATGAAAAAATCCGAGGTGTAGCTTATGGTGAACTGGATCCTTCGGATCCCCTTAATACTGTGATAACTGACATTGGATATGCAGCCCTTAATCCTCAGGGAATGATCGATTATTCCATGGATATTTTCATACTCAAGCCAAAGGATCTGAGGAAAGGTAACCATCGTGTCTTATTTGATTTCAATAACCGTGGACAAATGCGGGTTGGAAAGCTAAATGATGCTGTTCTGACAAATGATCCTACTACGTCTGCCGACGCTGGGACAGGCTTTATTATGAACCTGGGATATACAGTGGTTTCCAACGGATGGGATGCCGGTGCTAGTGGATTCCATAGTATGAAAATAAATGTACCTACAGCTACGATTTCTGGTGATCAAATTAGCGGACCATCTTATGAATATATAGTGTTTGATAATAGTACTAGTTCTACCTATGCTCTTGCTTATCAGGCGGATAACTCGAATAAATCCGAGGCTACTCTTACTGTTCGCTCCCGTCTAGATGATGATCCAATCAAAGTTCCGGACAACGGATGGGACTACACCTCTAGTGAGAGAACTGCTATTAGACTTTTACCGGAAGGTACGCAGTTCAAGCAAAGTTACATATACGAATTCACGTACACGGCTATAGACCCTCTGATATTTGGTATAGGACTAGCCGCGACCCGAGACTTCGTGTCTTTTTTGAGGCACGGAACCATTCAGGAGGGTAATCCTCTAGCCGGAGATGTGGAATACACGTTTAGCTACTCAATATCCCAGCCTTCTCGGATGTTGAACGACTTCCAGAGATTGGGATTTAACGAGGATGTAGGCGGACAGAAAGTGTTCGACGGTATTTTGAGTCATACGGGTGGTGGAAACGGTGACCAGATCAACTATCGTTTTGCTCAGACGGGGCGAACTGAACGTAATCGACAGAATCATTTATATCCTGAAGGAGTATTTCCTTTTGCTCATCAGGTAATTACGGATCATTTAAGTGGTAAAACTGCGGGTCGCGGTCAGCGATGTGACGCCACGAACACTTGTCCGAAGAGGTTTGAAGTCAATACATCTAACGAATATTGGGTTAAGGCATGCTCGTTGTTGCATACTGATACCAAGGGTTATGATCTAACAGATCCAGAGAATGTTAGGTTCTATCTCTTATCTGGATTAGCACACGGTGTTGGAGAGGTTGGTGATAAGGGTGACGGCCAGCAATATACTAATCCAGTTGCTCCTTACGCCGCACATAGAGCATTACTCGTAGCCCTTGACGAATGGGTAACTGACGGTACTCCTCCTCCTGATAGTCAGGTGCCGAGACGTACTGAAAACGGTGTTCTAGCGTATCTTGTTCCAGGATCTCAAACAGGTGTTGTGCCCCAGGATGAACTGGGCTGGCCTTCGATACCTGGTGTGACTTATACCGGCCTGATTACTACTAGGTACCTATTGGATTTTGGCGATGAATCTGGGAATGGACTGTTGACCAATTACCCCCCGTCAGTGGTTGATCGACCCGCTTATACGATTTTTGTATCTAAAGTTGATCAGGATGGAAACGAGATCGCGGGCGTTCGATTACCTGAAATTTCAGCCCCAGTTGCGACTATAACTGGTTGGGGATTACGCAGGGAAGGATTTAGCCAAAATGAAGGCTTGGAGGCGGATGGTCAATATATCCCGTTTCCGAAAACCAAAGCTGAGAGACTCGGCTCTGGAGACCCACGATTATCTTTAGAAGAACGCTATGGAAATCATCAGGGATATGTATCGCAGGTCGAACGGGAAGCTAGGAATCTGGAACAACAACGGTTCTTATTGCCAGTTGATGTAAAAAAATATATAGACGAGGCTAAGATCAGCGACATCCTTACTTAGTATTTCTGATTTCAGGGTGAGTTAGGATTGATACGTGCATATGGTTTAATGTAAACTCGGTTCAGGCTTGGATATAATTTTCGGATGCCAACTGGGATGACTTTAGAACTAGTTCGTGATGGTCATCCTCAGTCATTTTAAAACTTTAGGTGCAAATGCCGCGATAATCACATAAAAACAGGTGAGGAGATATATATGTCAGCAAAAGTTAAAGGTCTCGGACACGTTGGATTCTATGTTCAGGATTTGGATCTAATGAAAGAATTCTACGGCGATTTTATGGGAATGACTTTGACCAAAGTGGGACCTATAGGTGCTTTTTTCAGTGCTGATCCAGAGGATTGTGATCATGAGATTGCATTGATGAGCGGACGAAAGTCGCTTGACGAACCAACGAATGTTAATCAAGTATCAATGAGAGTCGACTCACTGGATGACGTTAGGGATTTTAAAAAACGCATTATTGCCAAAGGATACCAACTGGACCGGATTGTAACGCATGCAAGTGCGATTGGTTGTTACTTCAGGGATCCCGAAGGTAATCCGACCGAGGTATTCTGGTTGACCGGGCTTACATCATGGGCCCAGATTGGTGTGCCTATCGATATCGACCAGTCGGATGAACAGGTTATGGCAGATGTTCGGCGTTCCTGGGACACTGTGAAACATGTAGAGATGGGTCACGTTCCCAGTACAGAAACCTTTGACGCAATAAAGGACCTGAACAAAGCTGTAGTTGCTAATCGGTAATAGACTGTTATTTGGCTTGAGGATTAAGATCCGCTGATTCTTAGATAAGCGGATCTTAATCCCATCTAAATAGATGTAGTTTGGGCAGAATGCTCATCCGCAGTATCTCGTATTCCGGATAAATCCAAATGGGGAAATTCTACTGAGAGAAACTGCTGGACCCCGTTGGCCAAGTCATTGTAATCTTCAAACCAGGATCTAAGTCTAGCCCTCCAGGCTGTCATTCCCCCACTCGCGTGTAGTTGGAATACTGATTCCCTTGCATCTAAGGAAGAAGAAACCTGATCCCATGCGAGTTGTAACAATGCCGATCGTTGGATGGCGGAATAATCACCACCTCCGTAGGCATCCTCAAGTTCCTCTGCCATTACTGGGTCTAAGAAGTCAGTGTCTGAAGGAGCGTTCACTAGCGACGATCCAGGCAGACCCCTTAGTATCTCAGACATTTTCTGGCGGCATTGGAATATATTAATTGCGGCTGCGGCTAAATGGGTCTGTCCTGGTACAGCATGGCCAGCGACAGTAACCTCAGGATCTAACTCTGCCGCTTTGATACAACTGCGACTGGTTTGAATTGTCACCACCATATCCGTAAGTTTGCCTATGGTGGTAGGGTTATTGCTTAACCCCATGACTTCAGTTAAGGCTAATGAAATACCGAGAGTAAGCTCTGCTTTAGCCAGCCAACCGTAATTGTGGTGCCATAATAACCATGATAATAGTGAATGGCGTTTGTTTCTGCTCAGTCTCTCACCAACGAATACACGTTCCCTGGGTATAAATACATCCTTCAACCATAAGGAAGCATCAAGCTCATCAAAACGGTTGCTAAGTGGAGATAGGAATGGGTTTTTATTCCGATCGGAAGGGCGGCGTGCAATAACCCGTACACCAGGACTATTTACAGGTACTATAAACCACAGCCACCGGCCGCTGCCAGGAGGCAATTCTTCTCTACTTGTTATCAGTACATCCTCAGCAAATGGTGTGCTGGTATGCATCTGAATTTTACCGCTTATAACGAAACCTTGTTTAGTCTCTTGTATAAGGCGTAACGCCGCCCTATCCTCAGGGTTCGTCTTTAATCGAGATCCTATTAAAGAGCCTCCTCCCGCAAATGTAAGAAACCGGCCGGTATCTGAAATATGATTCCTGTATTTGATAACCGCTTCAACGTCCTCTGATGAGTTGTTTAGTTCAGTTATGTGATTTAAAAGGCCTAATGCGATGAGGGCACCGTATCCGGGTGTATGCGTGATGTTGCCACCACTGGCCGATAGTATTGATCGTAATGCTGTGCCTTGAGCTTGTAGATCTGAAGAAGTTTTCGGGATCTCGAATGCCAACGGACGAGTGGCAGGATTATTTTCTGGGCCGGTCATGAGGGTATTTTGCCATTCCGGAAGATAATGTCTGTCGTACCATGTGCTGTATTCCTGTACCATGTTTTTGGTCAAGTTGTGGGTGGTTACGTCGGGAACCTGCCCTTCTCCAACTATCCATACGTCTCGACCGTCCTGTAGACTGGATTCGTATTCCTTACCTGTCCTCATTGCGCTTGGCTCCTGACGCTATTGATAACACTAAGGGATAAACCTGTATATATTGCTCCGGATCATTTCTTTGAAAACCTATCTCTAAATGGGAAATGCCAAATATCGGTAGGGTGAGTTTAAGTTATCTATAGTTCCATTGACATACTTGCTCCCGTAGACAGGTGCATAACTTTATAGTTAAAAGGCATTACAACTATTCGAACTTTACATATGTTACTTAGGATGCAGAATCTAAGTAAGCGTTTCGTTCTGGATTGTTCAGGCAGTTTTTAGAGATCAATCAGCCGATTGTGTAACAGGGATCCTAGCCTCTTCAGGTAAGGCTTCCTCCCAGTTTGGGATCAACTCCTCTTTGGTGGATTCCATTAATAGGATAGCGATCATTCCGCCAACGCTAGCTGCCAAAGAAAGAATCCAGGCTATTTCGTAGGATCCGAAGGCGTCGTAAATTACGCTTCCTAATAGCCCCCCTAGAGCCATGCCAAGGCCGGCTCCCATGCTTTGCACTCCGAAAACAGCTCTAACTGGACCCATTCCGTAGTATTGTCTGTTGATCACCAGGAACGCCGACATTTCTCCACCAAAACCTATGCCGAATACTGCGGCGAACATGAAAAAGTGCCACGGTTCTTGAGTCCAAAACAGCATCAGGGCCGATGCGCCCTGAAGTAAGTAAAACAGAGCCATTACTCCTTTGGCTCCCAAATGATCAGCCAAGATTGGGACCACAAGGCGACTGACAATGCTGGTGAATGAGTAGATGCTTATAATTAAGGTGGCCGCCTCTAATGAGACCCCGCGCGTTGTTGCGTAAAATACTCCATGCACAATGATGATCGCATGTCCGACGCACCCTAAATGGTGTATTAATGGTAAAAACCAGAAAGCTCGTGTAGTACGGGCTCGCTTTAAAAATATCTTGCTTCTGATCTTGGTAATTTCTGCTGAAAGGGATGCCGTGGGAGTTTTGCCATCTTCACCCTCACCATAAGGGAATTTCCCACGGTCCGAGGGTTCGCTGTAAAAGAATGCAAGTAAACCGAAGACTATGGCTCCTCCACCGATCCCTATAATAATAAAAGCCGTTTTCCAGTCGGTTTGTGTTAGAAGTATAGCCAAGCCAGGGGCCAGTACTGAGGCGCCCATTCCTCCAGCAGATTGTTGGATGCCCACTGCCACACCAAGTTTTGTCTTGAACCAGGCCGCTACCGTAGTTGGAATATTTACTCTGAACAACGCTTGGGCGATGCCCAAGACGATGCTGTAATAGAGAAATAATTGCCATATTGCGGTGATAGTGCTTAGAAGCAGAAGGCCGCCAACGAAGAAACCTCCTCCAATGAACATCACCTTCCGTGCACCGTAACGATCTCCTAATACTCCCGCAGAAGGTGCCAAAACTGCTCCGATTACGCTGCGTAGTGAATAAGCTAATACAATTGCAGTAAGCGACCACCCAAAATTGTCTCTTATAACTACGACCAGTACTGCGAAGGCTTGGCTCACAAAGTTGGTGGTCAATTGCATGGCAGCGCCTATTGCGACTATGTACCAACCGTAATGAGCATGTACAAATGAATTGAATGTACGACTGAACAGGTTTTCCTCTGGCATTGATGGCTCCTAATAGAAATGGACCTTGGTTAGCTTATCTGGTGCGGCTGGTCTGTCTAGATATATTTATATTGCGTTCTTCTAGACTAATGACAGATTATTCGTTGAGGGCCACGTGAATGTATTATACGTTAATCTGAGAATTAAATTCTTCTAGCGTTTGTGATTACAATAGTATCGCTTGGTGCCTGTTAATTCGAAAGAATAGGAAAGCCCCGAATTATTAGTAAAATACCTGTCTACGTTTATGTAGAAAAGTTGTTTGACAGGCCTTATCGATGATTTTAAACTGCCATTTACAGTCCTTGAATGGGTCCCAACTGTATCTAATATAATAGTTAAAACTGGGGGTATTGTGCAGATCACAGAGCAACTTTATAGCGAACATAGGATCAAGGTGAACGGACTTTATATTCACTACACGGACTGGGGGAATACTGATTTGCCTCATATGTTCTTGGCACATGGCTCCGTTGCTAATGCCTTTTATTGGGATTTAGTAGCTCCGGCGTTTCGAGATAAATATCACGTAGTTGCTGTTACTGCCCGAGGCAGGGCTAAAAGCGACTACGCGACAGACGGTTCCTATGATACTGAGGACTATGTCCAGGATTTTAGGGAGCTTACCTTGGCCTTGGGTTTGGATAAACTTACCTATATCGGTCAATCCATGGGCGGCAAAATCGGGATGACATATGCGGCTATGTATCCTGACCAGGTAGAGAGAATGGTATTGGTAGATATAGGTGGAGAGGGTACAGGAGCCCCATCGGGTGATCCAATGAAGTCTCGTCCTGAGGTCTTCAATAATCCAGATGAGATTGAAAAATGGCTCAGACAATTTGACAGATTTTCCAGGATCAGCCAAGAAGCAATGAATATTGTATTGGAAACAGGGTTCCAGCAATTAGTGAATGGGCAATGGGTTTCCTCTATTTCTAATCCCTTGGTATATCAAGAGCGACCGACACAGCCAGCTGTGTACGATATGTTGCGTAAGATACAATGTCCAACCCTTTTGATCCACTGCTTACTAAGCGACCTGATGGGTCCTGAAATAGCTGAGAAAACCAGAACAGCTATTTCGAAATGCGAATTTGTCCAACTTAACTCTGGGCATCTTCCACATTTAGAACGTCCTGGGGAGTTTATTGATGTGGTTAAGGAATTTCTCAGTGTACCGGTGACGGAGAAGTAATCTCACGAAATGGGATTTTTAGAGTGGATGAGATAATAGTTTGGGTAAGTCATAGAATAATATTTCTTATGTATCGCTCCGTTGATAAACCTGAAGGCGGTGCCTGGCTGAATCCACTATTATGATTCGTTGATATCTGTCAACTACTACTGCCACGGGCTGAACAAATAGTTTTTCTGGATCCATGGTCAATGCTTGCTGTCTTTGCTCTATCATGTGTTCTGGATTGGAAAAGAGCCGATCTTCCCCCCATTTTGACATGCCGGCATCCCCTGTAAACAGCGTTATGAAATGCCCATTGCGATCGAACACCTGGACTCTATCGTTCCCCCAGTCCACAACATAAATAAAGCCTTTATGGTCTATGGCTACATCGCTGGGCCTATTAAATTGACCGGGTTGATTACCGGATTCCCCGATCTGCATTAAATAATCCCCATCAGAGGTGAACTTTTGAATTCGGTCGTTTCGCCAATCTGCCACGAAAATGTTCCATTCAGTATCAACTGAAACCCCCCAGGGCGTATCGAATTGTCCTGCTTTCCTGCCAAACTCCCCCCATTCTCCGAGATAT
>ENA-UPTF01001110-UPTF01001110.1-marine-metagenome-genome-assembly--contig:-NODE-1110-length-17508-cov-3.376456_pt1 | contig 17508 bp, 18 predicted proteins | sample MGYA00238166_ERZ767019 | MGnify/ENA primary metagenome ERZ767019 (study PRJEB28930, sample SAMN06266391) | marine metagenome | isolation source: Sea water from 250 m depth | place: Atlantic Ocean...
ATTGAATATTTTTAACTTTATTTTAAAATATAAATTAAGCTACAATGCCCCATTCGTTTGTATATCTAAAGAAACATTTTCAAGATATGATGGATAGAGGATTACATCCACCTCAAAAAGGATATGTAGTTCTTCATGAAAATTCATCAGTGTTGTCAGAATTGGGTAGATTTTACGCAGTAGCAGAAATAGAAGATATTGAGACTACTCTAGATGAAATAAGATTCAATGGTATAGAAGTCCCACTAAATCAACCACCTCCAGATATTTTAGAAGATATAGTGTCACAATCCAAACATTATTTCGTAGAAATGATTAATGCTACTAATCTTGAGAAAGGAGGGAGCCTGTTTTTTTTTCTTAACTCTAGTTCGTTTGCAAGAAATTTTTCAGGATCATTTGCTAGAATGTCATTAAGAGTTTCATCTGAAGGGGATTCGGTTTGATAAATAATAAGTGAATTTTTTGAAAATCTTCCAGCCCTTCCACTTACTTGTTGAAGTAAATTATACGTTCGTTCAATAGCGCGAATATCTCCTCCCATTAAACCAGCATCGGCATCTATTACTACTACCATAGATAAGTTCGGAAAATGGTAACCCTTTGCCATTATCTGGGTTGCAACTAAAATATCAATTTTTTTTTCTTTAAAAGATTTTATAATATTCTTAATTTTATTTGGTGTATTGGCATTATCACTCGACATTATTTTAATATTATTATTTGGAAAATAATTTTCTATTTCTTCAGCTAATCTTTCAACACCTGGTCCCAAAAGTTTAAATGAATTTTCAGAGCGGCATTTGGGACAATAAGGTTTATTTTTTTCAATTGATCCACAATGATGGCATAATAATCTATTTTTCTTGCGATGCATAACTAGCCATGCAGAGCATTGATTACATTGATAACGAAATCCACAATCTTGACAAAGAACCAATGGTGAATAACCACGGCGATTTAAAAATAATAATGCTTGTTCCCCGGAAGAAAAACAGACTTCCAATGCATCTTTTACGGCGGGCGAAATCCATCCTTTTTTTGCTGCAATTGCACTGCGCATATCTACCGGCTCAATATCGGGCAATGTAGCGGCCCCATATCTATCTTCAAGTTTTACCACCTGATATCTTCCAAGCTCAACGTTTTGTAATGTTTCTAAAGATGGTGTGGCTGAACATAAAACAATTGGGCAATTCTCCAACATAGCTCGAGTAACCGACATATCTCGAGCATGGTAGATCACACCATCCTCCTGCTTAAATCCTACGTCATGCTCTTCGTCTTTGTCGTGCTCTTCGTCTTTGTCATGCTCGTCGTGTTCCTCATGCTCGGCGTGTTCGTCGTGTTCGTCATGCTCGTCAGCAAACAATATTGGGTCAACTAGATCTCCGAGGAATACAGCACGGTCATCTGGAAAGTTTTCCAGCAACTTCGCTAACCATTTCTCCTCATATTCCACCCCGACACCGAATATAAAATCCGAGTCGGCGATCATCCTTACACCCTTGGGAGTAACTTGATATGCGTGGGCGTCAGCTCCGGGAGGGACGACCGACTCGACAATCAACCTCTCCCCTCCAACCTGTTGAACCCAATCAGCGACAATTGAAGTTGTCGCGACTACATTTAATCTTTCTAAAGTTGGCCTAACCTCTACAGCTGGTGCTGCTGTTGCCACTGGAGCAGGTGCTGCGGGCGCTGATGGTGCAGCTGGTGCTGCAGGCGCAACTTCCTCATCACCACTACCGCACGCTACTAGAGCGATTACAACAGAAATTGTAAGTAATGAAGCTATGAAAAGCCTGCTTAAATATTTATTTAACAAGATCTACCTCTTCTCCTTAAGAATAATTCTCATTTGCAATATATTTGAGATTAATTCTCATTCCCATTTTTGTCAACTATACAATCGGCGCTTATAATAAAAATATGCCATCTTTACGAAATCAATCCAGGGATCTGTTAAGCTCAAAAAATGCGACGATGACTAATCCGCGGTTAGTTGTCTTAGAGTTGCTTATAAAAGAGAATCGCCCCTTGACGATCGACCAGGTCTTGAAACTGTCAAAGGGCAAACTGGCGCAGTCTACTCTTTACAGGGTTATAGGGGACCTTCGGGACTTTGGGCTGATAACTGAATTTACGACTCCTGAAAACACTATGGTAATAGAGCTGAATTCGGACGAGAGTAAGCACCACCATCACATTTTTTGCCAAAAATGTGGGTCGATTACTGACATAGAATTAAACCAGGAATTGGAAACAGCACTGGAGTCAGAGGTAGCTAAAATTGAAAAGTACCAATCGATATCTATCGTTTCCCATTCCCTCGAGCTGTTTGGTACTTGTAATAACTGTACACAACTAGGTTAATCAACTTACTAAATATTTTTCCGGGACCTTATTCAACCTCTTGCAATTTCTGCTCCTTACCCTTCGTAAGCGTAAGTAGAACAGCCACTAGAACCAGAGCAGCCTGCACCCTTAAAGCAAGAGCTAATCCAGCCATAAATGCATCCTTTAGGCCAGTGGTAACTCCCGATTTGTAGATTGCATCAAGGCTTGGCTCGTAACCCATTGACCCCATCACGATCGTGATAAGAGCGGTCGTTATAGAAATTCCAATAATAGACGCAGAATTCCTCGTTAATTGCAGAAATGCTGTACCCACACCATATCGTTCTCTCTCTACTACACTTAAGACGGATGCCGAATTTGGGGAATAGAAAAACCCCATTCCAAAACCTATCAATCCCAGGAGAATTAATAATAAATACGTAGAGGATTCTGAATTGACTATCGAAAGTCCAAGTAGCGAAATTACCGTAGCAGTGAGTCCGATTATTTCTACTTTCTTCCAACCCACTTGATCAGATAAATAGCCAGCTATCGGTCCGGATAACGCAAAGAATCCTGCCATTGGTGTAATCATAAAACCAGCTTCTGCAGGCATATAGTCGAGAACACCTTGCAGATAGAAAGGCATGATAAAAAATACAGAAGTCCCAGTCATAAAGGTGAACAAACTAGCTAGTGATCCAAATGAAAAATATTTTCTAGCGAGCAACTCCAAGGCAATCAAAGGAGAATCGGTTCGGGCCTGTCTGACAACAAATAAGAAAGCAAAAAAAAGAAAGGCTATAACAAGGGCCACTATGATAGGGGATACCCAACCCAAACGATGTCCATTGGTTATAGTCAGCATTAGCGAACAGAGAGCAACCGCAAAATAGAACGAACCTCTCCAATCAAATTTAGATGCCACCGAGGAATCCGAGGTGATTGGTTTCATATGAGGAAGAATCATAAAACCCACTGCACAGGCGGTTAAGCTGAGTGGAGATGGAATAAATAATAACCACCGCCAACTAAAATATTGGACTATAAATCCACCAAAAACAGGACCCAGCACACTGGCAATCCCAACTGTGGTCATAAATATTCCTATTATGAACCCACGTTTGGATGAAGGGAATGAACTAATCAATATCGCCATGGCATTGGCCTGAATCATTGCGCCGCCAACTCCCTGCAAAGCCCTAAATATGATCGCTAATATCAGACTCGGAGCCATACTGGTCAGTATTGCGGTAAATCCTGAGACCAAAAATCCCGACAAATAAATACGTTTTCTGCCAACGAGATCTGACAAACGACCCATAGGTAATATTAAAGCTCCAGAGGCCAGCCCAAATCCGATCGCCAACCACTGCACTTCGGGTATTTCTGCACGAAATTGAAGAGCAATCTCGGGTAGGGCTATATTTATAGAAGAGTTGTCGAGGACCGAAATAAACATTCCCGCACAAATTGCAGCAGCAACTATCCAGTTATTTACTTTAAAATGCCACATATATCTACAGCACCCTTAAATTGAGCGAAACATCAGAGTAATGTGAATCAAACATTACTTCCTCCCTGAATCACTGGTATAAGTCCCAGGAATTTTCTATGGAGAGCAGAACAGGCCCGTTGTCGTTCCCATAAAAGATTAAACTAGAAAGCCCGATTGTCCTTCAAAAGAAATACGGTAATTAGACCAGCTGCGGACAGGCCGATCATGACTATTATTACAGATTCATATGTCCCAGCAGTGTCAAAAACAATACCGCCAGCGAAAGCTCCTAGGCCTCCAGTAATGTGGTGGATCATATGAAGTGTCCCCACCAATGTCCCAAAGTGGGATAACCCAAAAATCCGCCTTGCGAACACGACTGTGAGTGGCGCGGTTATTAGGAAAGTGAATCCATACAAAAGAAACAAGATAAAAATAAGCCAAGGGTTAGAGATAAATGCCAATGGGACAAAAAGAACGACACGAAGACCAAAACAAAAAATAGCGGGTAACCGGGGGGTAAATCTATCGGACAAATAGCCTGATAAAACAACGCCCCCCAACGCCGCCACTCCCATTAACGCCAACATGTTGCCCGCCAACTGTGGATCCATTTTATTGTCAATAGCAAACGGGGTCACGTGAGTCGCTACAAAGAAATCCTGAAATCCACAAATCGCATACATCGAAAAAAGATAAATGAACTGTCCTGATAAAACTGTATTGGCAAATGACTTCCCAGAGCGAACACTTCCGGAGTCGAGGTCATTTTCTTTATCGACCTCCGACAGGTCCTGCCCTGTTCTCACGAAGAGAAAGATCAGAGGAATTAAGACTAGGAATGTTCCTATCGCTAAAAATTGATAAGAAAGCCTCCAACCATATTCAGCAATAAGAGATGCCGCCAATCCAACCATTAAAAGTTGTCCAACACCGTTACCAGATATCGCGACACTATTTGCCATTCCAGTTTTTGTGGGGAACCATCTAGTTGTCATTACCGAAATCGTGGCTGTAGAGAAACCAGCATGGCCTACTGCGAACAACAATCCATAAAGGAGAATAAATTCCCAGGGTTTTGATGCACCTGAAATCAAAATTAGACTACCCACAGCAACTATCACGGATATAATCAGAATCGTCCTGTGCCCATACCTGTCGAACAATTTCCCATAAAATGGCAGCGCAAGAGCTCCAACGACCATAAATGCGGTTACCCCAAAACTCAGAACCGATCTGCCCCAAGAAAGTTCTTCATCCATCGGAATTAACATCAGGCCAAAGATAAAACGCAAACCACTATTAAAAAGAAGTAATATGAAAGCAGCAATTAATACTTTAAACTGCTGACGAACACCGAATATGTCCTTCAAAATAATCAAGATATCCTGCAGGTTGTCCTTAATTCATTAGTCTCTACGAAAACCATCTCACCATACATTTTCCGCAGCTTATTGTTCGAAAATGAAACTATTTTAATATCAAAACTTAGAGATTTATTTACAAATTCATCCCAATGGAAAACTAGACTAAATTATGACTAATCAATCTGACAAATTAGTGACTACTAGATGGCTCGCGGAAAATATTGACGACCCAGATTTGAGGGTCATAGAGATCTCCAGGGACCAAGAAGGTGATACATATTCAAAAGGTCACATCCCAAAAGCGGTATTTTGGTTCTGGAAAGACAAGCTATGGCACACCTCCGATCGAGAGTTTGCATCCTCCTATGAGATAGCAAGCTATCTAGGAGATATTGGTATGACGGCGAGATCTAAAATAGTCATCTATGGGGATCCAATTCAATACGGCACATATGGACTATGGGTGTTAACCATGGCGGGATTGAGCAACGTATCAATACTCGATGGGGGAAAGACCAAATGGATTGCGGAGGGACGTTCCCTGTCGACGTTAATCCCTCAATATGAACCAAGCGATCCAATTGAAAGTCGTACAGATTTATCCACGAGAATAGGTCGTGACGATGTACTTAAGGGCCTCAGAGAGTCAAAACGCATCTTGCTAGACGCACGTTCACCGGAAGAATATATGGGAGAGCGGGTAAGTCCCCCTGGCGGATTTGATCATGGAGCAGAACGAGTTGGTCGAATTCCAGGGGCACAGCCTCTTTTCTTCCGGGACCTTCTCAATGAAGACGACACATTTATTTCCCCCGAGAAAATCCTTGAAAAAATTAGACCCCTTGGAATAAAAGCTGGTGTCTCCAATGACGTTGTCACCTACTGCAGATTAAGCCATAGGGCTACCTTATTATGGTTCGCTCTAACCCACATATTGAATATTCCAAATGTTAAAGTCTACGATGGTTCCTGGACCGAGTGGGGAAGTATAGTTGGCTTTCCAGTCGAAAAAAATTCTTAAAATAGACCTAGGAATTGAGGATTACGGCATAAGAGCCGGTATTTAAACAATGGTGTAAATACTGGTGTTATAAGAGATGTACTTTCCTTTGAATGCAGATTTCTCTCCCGTAGGTTTAAATCCTAATGCGCCCGCTAGTTCGGCTTTCTCTTGATCCGTGTCGGCTATTTCCATTGTGCAGCTGTTCAAACCTTCAGCCTCACACCAATTTAAAGCCGCTTTAAGTAAATCTATAAAAGAGTCTTTGTGGCTAGGATGCGTAAAGCCATCTATCAAGTAATGTCCCTCATATTTCTCCACGGCAGTAGATATACCTAGTAACCTGTCATGGTCCCCATTTAGCGTGAAAAACTCCCCGTTGTTGTCCATTCTTATCTGGTCATATCGCCTGAAAAGACCTAAACAGGATTCTTGTTCCTCCTTCAGAGTTGAAAGCAGCTCGATATTTATATCCAGCAAAACCCAGTCGGTATGAGCAATCGCCAGGGGAATCATTGGAATTCTTGATGACATTTCGCCGCGCTTAATTAATTTTGGGGAAGCCGTTGAAAAATAGTCATCAATGAATCCCTTATAGGAACTACCTTGCCCCATATTGACCATAAGTTGGGTGAATGGAATATATTTCCAACCAAGTTTTGAATAGATTCTCGCAGCGACGGGATTTGTTGTCCCAAGAAAAAGTGCCTTTCCACATGAATCAAAAAAATCATTTACTACTTCGCGACAAAGATCCGTTGCTAAACCAGATCCTCTGAATGATGGTGCGGTAGAAACTTCACCTAAACCGCCCAATAGAGGTGAACATCCCCCCACAATTAATACCGCGCTTGAAACAAGTTTCTCCCCTATTTCGTGGGCATACACATCAACCTTGTGTGGTAGCGGTTCTCTCTCTGTTAAAAGGGAGTTTGGCACATCTGTTACGAATCCCTCACCAAAGGCTGAACTCCACAGGCTTTCCAATGTATCAGTGAGGGCAACTTCTAGTGGTGGATTAAATATCTTAAGCACTTATATCTTCCTAAAAAAGCAAACCGCGGACAAAAATTCAGATCATCGCGGGTAAGGATACATTTGGTTCTGATTACCGCATTCGAAACTGATTGGCTGCAACTCCACCTTCCGGTAGGCCCGAAGGAAGCCGAACGTCTAATAAGTATGGGCGGCCTTCTGTGTTAACTACCGACAATCCCCTTCTTATCGCCTCCAGCACTTTCGTCTCATCATTAACAGTTTCCCCGTCCATTCCAAAAGCATTCGCAATCTGCACAGGCTCTATTCCCTCTAAAGAGACCCCGGCGAACTTTCGGGTATCACTCATTTGTCCACCAGCCTTGTCAAAAAATCCCGCGACTATCCCATATGCAGCATTATTAGTGATCACAAATAAAACAGGTATGTTGTGGTGTACTGCTGTCCAGAGACCTGATTCAGCGTAATAGAGCGATCCATCACCTACAAATCCCACTACAGGCACATCTCCTGAAGCTAATTTAGCCCCCATCGCTGCTCCAACGCCCCATCCTTCAGAACCACCGGCTTGCCGAATGTATGTATTAAGATATGGAGCGACACCGGAAGGAATAGCCTCTTGGGATGCAGTAGAATTTTCGTTAGTCACGATTCCCCCACCAATTGCCTCAAGTTCTTTATCGAGAATATCAATCAGTACTCCAGGTCTCACAAGACCTTCAGCCGGCTCCGGCAACATATCATTCCTACGGGCTTCTCTACGTATTTTGCCAGCCTTGAGAGCATTTTCTCGTTTCACAGTATAGGTAGACATTGGAAAATCCTTTGCAGCCTTTTTCAATAATCGCTGCAAAGCATCTTTCTCATCTCCCAATAAGGCCAAATCCAGGCCGGGATAATTCGTTATGTACGGTTGGGATGATCCCAAAGCTATTAGCTTTCCTCCACCTTCCCTTAGTCGCCTGAAAGGAGCATGATCGGAAGAGTAACCGGTCCCCTGATGTTTAACACCAAGACAGAAAATCAAATCGGGATCGTAATCAGGCCAAGCCCCTTCAAACTCACCGAGGTGGTGGGGATGTTTTATAGATATCCCCCTGTAGTCGACATTAGTTCCGCATACTGCGGCACCGAAATGCGTCGCAAGTTCACCAGCTAACTCTTCTCCCCCATTTCTCCAAACACCGTCTCCTGCATAAATCAGGGGGCTTTCAGATCGGTCGAGATAATCTAAGACCAAACCGAGATCGGAATCTGATGCCGCACCCGCAGTTAACGGCAATACAGTACCATTAATTATGTCTGCAGTGACTTGTCTATTGCTCAGCATGCTGTCATACACAGCTAGGTGAACCGGACCAAACGGTGGAGTCTGAGCCACTTTTAAAGCCCGTTCCACCGCAGCGGGCAACCCTTCCGGATCGATGACGGTCCAGCTGGCTTTCACCATGGGGGTCGCTACAGAGGTTGGAGCGAATGAATGGTCAAAATCCAAGTTAATTCTGTCTACCCAACTCCCTGTATCGCCAGCAAAAGTGATGACTACGACGGGCAGCCCCCCGAAAGCCACATTAATAAATTGCCCCATGGCTTGTGCGAGACCTGCCCCTAAATGTACGACCATCACTGCCGGCTGATTATGAACTTGAGTGTAGCCTCCGGCCATCGATGTCACATTGCCTTCATGCAAAGCCAAGATCCCATGAATATTTGGATTAGAATGAAGAGCGTCGAAAAAAAGGGCCTCTCTTGACCCCGAGTTATAAAAAACATACTTGACCCCAGAGGCAACGAGTTGTTCAACAAGTATCTCAGAAGGAGTCCCGGTAATAGTTCTAGTTTTCACGAAATATAACCTTTCTTACATCTATTTAATGAGTGCTTAGTACAAGTTACAACCTGACCAGTATATCGGATCAAATAACTCTGGAAATTCGCCACCGAATCCTTTACTTGTAAAGCTGTTCAGTTATAGAGTTCCCGAAACGAAATCTGCATCCCAGGGTAATTTTCATGATCAAAAACTTTTCGGTCCTATATGTCGGAAATATAGAGTTAGAAGATGTTGGACTCTCTGGTTCCCCAGCCAACGACAGAATGTATCCAAATAACAGATTGATTGAATCTTTTGAGACAGCGCGGCAGGCCGCTGTTCTCATGGATGAACTGAACTTCTATGCACTATGGATGGCGGAGCACCACTTCCAACGGGAAGGATATGAATGCATCCCCAATATAATCTTATTAAGTACTCATTTGGCAGCCCAGACAAAAAAGCTCAAATTTGGTTGTGGGTTCAACATAGTGCCTATGTGGCATCCACTCCGGTTAGCCGAAGACTATGCTACAGCGGACATCTTAACCGGTGGGAGAATGATTTTCGGAGTAGGCCGCGGATATCACTCAAGGGAAGTAGAAACCTTTGGATCCCCGGTTATAGATAATGACGCTAATCGGGAACTTTTTGAAGAACAAATAGAGGTCATATTCAAGGCATTCAACGAGGAATCATTCAGCCATAAAGGTAATCACTACACTATCCCACCTGAAGTCCCGTACAGGGGATACGACCTAAAAGAGATCACGTTGGTCCCAAGGCCTCAGGAAAGGCCTGTCGAGACCTGGCAACCCATAGTAAGTGGTAGCAGCATCGAATTCACAGCCCGTAAAGGTTTTAATGGCGTCGTCGCTCTAACAGGTGACCAACTCGTGGACGATATATTTCATAAATTCCGAGATGCATGTGTTGAGAATGGCCGCGGAGGAATATTGGGAGAACATCTCGCGCTTGGTCTTGGATTCTATATTGCTGAGACGGAGGAAGAGGCTGTCAATAATTTACGTCCATTTCACGATGAAAGATACAAGTGGTTTTCCCCTTTTGGGTTTGTTCGATACGCCGACGAAGAGGGTCGCGTCTGGGGCACACCAGGTGCCCCAGCTCGAACTCCCAGGATTGAAGATGGTGTAGAGCAAAAAGCCTGGATCTGTGGCCCGGCGGAAGATTTCGTCGAGCATTTAAGGGAAATAGAAAGAAAATATCCTGGCTTAGAACATGTAATCCTCCACTGGCCTGAGGGCATGCCTCGAGATGCCTTCTTGAATCAACTTCGTCTTTTTGCTAAAGAAGTTATGCCTCATTTTCAGTCTTCATGAAGGCACAGGGCCGAACCACCAATTTAAGTAAAAACTAGGTGATATGAATACAAATGGTGAACAGTGAGTGAAATCACAAAGCAAACCCACAACTTTCTGAGTCAAACTCAGATAGCCGTGATCAGTACCGTCGACGCTTCAGGCATCCCACACACAACGCCTATCTGGTACAAGTGGAATGGAGAATATCTAGCAATGTTCACGGGGACAGAAACCACCAAGTGGAAAAACCTCACTCGCTTCCCATATGCATCTCTATCCGTTGATAAAAGGGACCCTCCCTACAGGTCGATAATGATCCAGGGAAAAGTGGAGGAACTTAACATTCCACTTCACGATTTTGTCTTGGAGATGGCAATACGCTACTACGGTTCCGAAGAAGGTATTAGCTTTGCTAACCAATACCCTGACGACACGGAAAATGTGGCTATCTTTAGGCTCATACCCGAAAGAATCACGGATACTTACTAGGTTGAGACTCCTATTTAAATCAACACTGAACATGGTTCCGTTCCAGCCATGCTTCGATACTTAAATGAGAGCTACAACCTATGCTAGTTGCGAGGTCAATTTGAGCTCACAAGCGTTCTATAATGCCAAATATAGAAACTTCCAATCAAAAATTTTAATTCCATCAGATTCACCACCCATAGTCATATAGGAGAATACCCTTGCCTAAGAGTTTCAGTGGTAAAACGGCTCTAGTAACCGGAGCATCATCGGGAATAGGAAGAGCCACCGCGCTGGCATTCGGCGAAGAGGGGGCAAAGACCATAGTTTCAGACATTGATGAAGCCGGAGGAGCGGAAACGGTCGAAATGATCAATGATTTTGGTGGTGAGTCTACCTTCCTAAAAGCAGATGTCACAAAGCCCTCTGAAGTAGAATCACTGATTGGCCAAACCATAAACATTTACGGTCGCCTAGACTATGCCTTCAACAACGCCGGTATGGAAAAGGAATTGACGGATCCGTCCACTCGCTACGAGGAGTCTACGTTTCAGTCGATCATAGACACCAACCTGAAGAGCGTTTGGCTTTGCATGAAGTATGAAATCGATCAAATGCTGCTTCAAGGGTCTGGGGCGATTGTTAATAGCTCCTCAATTGCTGGATTGAATGGAATACCCCAGCAACCCATATACGTTGCCAGTAAACATGCAGTAGCGGGCCTAACGAAGGCGAACGCAATAGCCTATGCCAATCGGGGAATTCGAATTAACGCGGTATGCCCAGGGTTAATTGCAACTCCTTTGATGGATCGAATTTGGACCAGCAATCCCGAATGGAAGGCCGAAGCAAACGATTTTCAACCTCTTGGCAGACCCGGGCAACCGGAAGAAATAGCGGAGGCCGTCATCTGGTTGTGCTCTGATAAGGCTTCTTTCGTCGTCGGGCATATGTTAACTATCGACGGAGGATTCACAGCAGGCTAGAAGACATCCTCTATTTATTGATGCTAAGGATCTGTCGTCACTATTTTGTCGCATTTTTGTCCTGCAACCCTCCATGTCTCCACCCGACAATCTATCTCACAATGGGCGCCGACCACTGAACCCTACATCTACCTCATGCCAGTAAAGAATTTCATCCTCTCCCCCATGCCAACATAAATAAATTTCCCTATTTTCCAGGATTGACGGAAAATCCACTAAGGCATGTTCAATGCTTTTTACTAATATTCCCCTTTGATGAATAGAATCAATTTTCTCCTCGACCAGCCTAAAAACATCGTCCCTCTCATTACTATATTTTGATATCTGTTCGCTTATGGGGCCTCCACCATTTAAACTTATTCCACTTTCTACCTTTTGTATTTTTTCATCTAACTCGTTGATTTTATTTTGCAACGACTGAATCGCGCCAAATTCCTCCTCCAACCAATTTACATAACCCTGAGCTTCTTCTAATGTGAAATAGATCTTCGCCATACCTAATTCTCCTTTCCGAAGGCTCCCTGCCGAAAATGCATAACTAAAGTTAAGACAAGTGAACCAGCATATATGTCAACAACTGAGACATTCGCTGGTCAAACGATCTCCCCTATTAGGTATTCACCGTCATTCCACTGCGGCTCTGAAACAAGGTGCTCCATCATTCTGACAAAAGATTCATGCTGTTCTGGACGATTCGCATTTGCTATGTGGGCTTCTTTATTTTCGAAAACAGCCACCCCTATCATCTGCCCATCATTGGAATTTGCTTTCATTAAGAACCACGCCACCATGCCGTCAGGTGGATCTTGATCTTCCAATAGATCTAAAAGCGCTTGTTCATGACCAGTTTTTACCTGCATGTTAAATATCGTGCCATACATAATTAAATCCTTTAATTAAATAACTTTTATACGTTTTCAAAATTGTGTAAATATCTAAAACAGAAATATTTGACACCCAACAAAATATATCCTCCAAAAACACTTACCAAGCTATGTGGCATGGCCTTATACCAAACGTCGCCTGAATTGAAAGACCAGTAAAAGTACAAGAATTATCAGCAACACTGAGCTGGATTGGTATAACAAACTCAGATATCTAGTGGAAATCAGTGATAACCCTACCAATGGTCCTAGAGCAGAACCAAAATCCTGGAAGGTATTGTAAACGGAAAAGACTCCAGACCTAGAATTTTGTTCCGCTACTACACTAACCAACGGAAGCAACTGCATCATAAGTAGGACCGCTGATGCAAAAATGAGAGTGAGCATAATTGTGGTGAATAGAATATCGTCAGTAGCACCTACTAAAAGTAAACCTACCGATGAAAGTAGAACTGATATAACCAGTACTTTCAATCTACCGTACCGATCAGAAATATACCCGCCAAATGGTCCCACAAATACTTCCGAAAAACTCCTAAATCCAAGCATTAAGCCCGTATAAGCGGTGACAGTAAATGAAATAAACAACAAGCTGAAGTCTGTTCCAAAATTAGAACGAATAAAGTGTCCCAAGCTCGCAGACATAAGGCCGGATATAACGAGCCCTATTGCTAAACCGCTCATACCTATCAGGAGAATATCTAAATTTTTAAGTAACGCGAGGAAGTTATGACGTTCCCCTTTTAGATGCTCTCCAATAGGTTTGTTCCGATAGGAAGAGGCGTTCCTCCATACTAACCAAGACAAAATTGTTAATGCTCCGAAAATACTGAAAGTCAGTTTATAGCCGATGTAGTCCGAAAGAATCCCTCCAAATAACGCTCCTCCTATTGATCCAATTCTTATTAGTGAAGCATTGCTTGCAAGATTGAAACCGACATTTCTCTCATTGCTTTGGTCGGAAGCTATCCATTGTGACACTAACCTGAGAGTGGACCAGCAAGCTCCCCAGGCCAAACGGGCTAACACCAAGAGAGTAAAACTTGAGGAGAAAGCGTATCCTACTAGCACCCCCAAAGAAGCTAACAAAGACCACTGGAACGGTTGATAAACGCCGAAGCGAGCAACTATGTAGGAACTCGCTGGGTTGGTAAAAAGTCTAACCAGTCGATTGACGGATAATAATATCCCTACTTGAAATATACTTATATGCCAGAGCTCTGGCCTTGACGGCATAACGACATATAACATCGCGTCTCCTAGCAGGGCGGCCGCCACCGAAAGACTCGTAATTGTTATCGGAAACGGAGGTAATCTTAGTCTGCTGCCTGATGCCATTGGCTAAAACGTCGACTTATATTTGGAGTTCATCACTGACCTAATCATGAACGGATCAATGTAAGCAGGCACTTAATTACAAATTTTCAATATACTGAAGTTCTTCATGCAATTCCTCTTTTGTGTAAAAATGCTCCAAGAGAATAGTCGCTTCTAAACCCTTAATTTCCCGATGAAAATCTGTCGGTATTGAACCTTTACCTACGGACAGATGGGAATCATTTCTACCCCTAACGTCATAAAGATAATTATCACTCCAGTGTACGTGTGTGATGAGGTCGGGACGGTCGAGAAAAGCCTGAATCCTCTCCGCCCGTTCATGCTCTTGAAATCTATGTGCATAGGTCGATACATGACTCGTATCTAGGCAGAGGTGAACATTATCTCTATCAACATCCAAACACATCTGGATCCACTCTTTCGGGTCCATTCCGAATGCCTCTTTCGTGTTACGCCAGTCCACCTGATCCCAGTCTGTATCGTCCGCAATATCGTTGACTTTCCAATAGCAAATCAAATTCTCCAACACTATTTCTATGCCAGACTTACGAGCGTAATCAGATAGGGTTCTTATTGATTCAACGTGCGTTTCATAATCCCCCTTTTGCCCACGAGGTTGCGTTTCAGAAACCCAGTTCTTAAGACCATAATGCATGTTTAGTTGCCGGATATGCGGAAAGTCAGCACAGCGATCAATATAATCTTTAAAAACCAAAATACATTCGTTTCTGAAATCACTATCTGTGGCGGCAATATTCAATCGTTCGTCTCCTATCGTGGTAGGAGCGTGAGCACTATAAAGAACATCAGCATATTCCCGAAAGTCGTTCACATTATCTCGAAGTGAAGTCTCAGATCTAAGGTCATATTCGTTTATATTCTGTAGGCCGGCCTTTACTGGTACAGCAAGCGGATATTTCAGTCGGGTCATAATCATTCACCTCTTCCGTTAATTTTGAGCCGGGACCATCACTGTTCCAGAAATTACTTGCGCCTTCCCAGGCACCACATCTCCTAAGTGCTCGGATATCCATCGTTGGGCTAGTTCATTAGAGGTATCGCTTGTCTTTTCATCCTCAAATATACTTACTGCTGTCACCAAGCCGTCACCAGCATCAATAACGTAATAAGCTATATATCCTGGCTGATTACTAATAATGGGCATAAACCCATCATCGATTGTTTTCATGAGGGTCGCAACAGAACCTGAAACCATCTCTCTGCTCCGAATGGTTATTACCATGTCAACTCCTTAATTTGGTTCCTTCGATTTTCGAATTACCAATGCGATTATTTAGATCATTCAAAAACAACGACCGACCTTAGGACTTCTCCTGTCTCCATCTTATGAAAGGCACTCTCCACTTCAGATAACGATATTGTCTCCGTAACAAATTTATCTAAATTTATTCTTCCATCCAAGTGAAGGTCAATGTATTTAGGAAAATCTCTGGAAGGTAGGCAGTCACCATACCAGGAAGACTTTAAGGATCCTCCTCGCCCAAAAATCTCTATAAGGGGAAGATTGATATTCATGGCTGGATCGGGTACTCCAACTAGAACCAATACCCCAGCATGATCTCTGGCATAAAACGCCTGTTCATATGTCTTTGGGTTTCCAACCGCTTCAATAGTTACGTCTGCTCCATTCCCATCAGTAACGCTTCGAATGAAGTCCACTGGATCGTCATTTAGGCTATTCACGGTGTGGGTCGCTCCAAATTCCTTGGCCCACTCTAATTTTTTGTCATCTATATCCACGGCAATTACATCTTGGGCTCCTGCCAACTTGGAACCAACTATCGCTGCGTTCCCAACACCGCCACATCCAAAAACAGCAACAGAATCTCCCATCGCAACGGCACCCGTATTTATAGCGGCGCCAAGCCCGGCCATCACACCACAACCTAGGAGAGAAGCCGTATTGGGATTAACCGAAGGGTTCACCTTAATAGCCTGTCCTGCGTCAACTAACGTTAACTCTGAGAAAGCCCCGATACCCAACGCAGGTGAAAGAATAGTTCCATCAGCTAATGACATATCTTGAACAGCATTCCTGCTATCAAAGCAATACCATGGTTTACCTTTAACGCATGATCTACAGAGTCCACAGGGGGATCTCCAGGCAATAATCACGAAATCTCCTACAGAGACGTTCGTCACAGCCTCTCCCACTTCCTTTATATAACCAGACGCTTCATGCCCTAGCAGGAAAGGAAAATCATCATTAATCGCACCTTCGCGATAGTGCAGATCTGTGTGGCATACACCACAGGATTTTATAGTGACTAATACTTCATTGGGCCCTGGTTCAGGAACCGCAATCTCAATCACTTCGACCGTTTTCCCCTTATCTCTCGCAATTACAGCCTTTGATTTATGCACGTATCCCCCTAAGTATTTACTTCCACTAAATATTCCTGATCACGACATATTACCAGTGATACAGTCTAAAACCGATAAATCCCAGGTACCCAGACCTTTTATTAAGGACACAAAAACTTTACCCTGACAAAGGTCTAGGCTCCTTGAAATAAAGCTACGATTCTGAGAAAGAAGTCCCAATGGAACCAAAAATAAGGAATTAGATACATGGTTAATTATCAGTGTGATGCTATATATGACATTAAGAAAACAGAGGTTGAGTACCTCGTTATTCCGGAAACTGGACAGAAGTACCAAGCCACTATTTATTCCCCGATTCCCAAGCGGGATGAAACCTCTTCCTTATTTCCGATTCTTTTGGACGTACATGGAGGAGCCTGGCAGGGAGGTTCGAGATTCGATGGGGAATACATGGATAAGTCACTTGCGGCCAGCGGGATTTTAGTGGCCGCAGTCGATTTTAGAATCGCACCAGAAGATCCGTATCCGGCGCAGGTGCAGGACGTCAACTATGCACTACGCTGGTGGAAATCGGCCTGTGGAAATTATGGAGGTGACCCGACCACGTTAGGAGCTCTAGGCCTATCAAGTGGAGGCCACACACTCATGCTTAATGTTCTGAAACCAAACGATCCAATTTATTCACATCATTCTTTGGATTCAGAATATGACGCTTCCGTAGTTTATTCCGTTGGCTCGTCCGCTGTTTTGGACTCTCATGCCCGCTACCTATACGCTAAAAAAATAGGCCGCACAAATCTCATAGAGGGATCCCTTGGATATTTTCACGACGAGGAAACAATGAGGGAGGGGAACCCACAATTAGTTCTTGAGAGAGGGGAACATGAATCCTTACCGTCAACCTTATTAATTCATGGAGCCGCCGATGCTGCTGTCCCAAATGCAATACCTGAAAAATATGCTCTTACTTATTCAGATGCTGGTGGCAACATCGAACTGCGTATGTTTGAGGGAATGCATCATAACTTCGCTCGAGAGCCCCTTCCTGAATCCCACCAGGCCATCGAAATGATCAAGAATTTTATCTATATAAATCGGTTCTCCATAAGGAGCCAATCCCATTAATTTATATTCACCACTATTAACT
>ENA-UPTF01001111-UPTF01001111.1-marine-metagenome-genome-assembly--contig:-NODE-1111-length-17500-cov-3.241922_pt1 | contig 17500 bp, 18 predicted proteins | sample MGYA00238166_ERZ767019 | MGnify/ENA primary metagenome ERZ767019 (study PRJEB28930, sample SAMN06266391) | marine metagenome | isolation source: Sea water from 250 m depth | place: Atlantic Ocean...
TGACTGGAGTTCAGACGTGTGCTCTTCCGATCTGGCGGCAAGATTTGTACGTTTCTGTGACGCCTTTGGAATTCCGATCGTGACATTTGTGGATGTTCCAGGATTTCTACCAGGTACCTCTCAGGAGTACGGTGGCATAATTCGTCACGGGGCAAAACTGTTATACGCGTACGCTGAGTGTACCGTTCCGAAGGTCACAGTGATAACGCGTAAGGCATACGGTGGCGCTTACGATGTGATGGCATCCAAACACTTACGCGGGGATGTCAATCTTGCTTGGCCCAGCGCGGAGATTGCTGTTATGGGTTCTAAAGGGGCTGTAGAAATTATATTTCGTCAGGAAGCTGACGATCCTGAGAAAATTGCTAGCCGCACAGAGGAGTATCAGCAGAGATTTGCAAACCCCTTTGTTGCGGGGCATAGAGGCTTTATTGACGACGTGATCTTGCCGCGAGATAGTCGGTGCCGGATTTCACGATCATTGGATATGTTACGCGGTAAACAGTTGTCAAATCCCTGGCGCAAACATGGCAACATCCCTCTCTAATGGAGTTTTTGGTACACCATAGTAAGCGTCTATTTTGATGCCTGATAAGCTAGTTCAGCCTATAAGTGGTTCACGCTTTCGGATACTAGTGATGGCATCAATACAGGTAGTCGACACGAAATAGGAGGAACCTCACCATGACTGACTTGATTTTCTATGAGGATGCATCAAAAGAGGTGCGAATGGTCTATGACGATATTAAGCAGACCCGAAATATTGACCAAGTAAGCAATTTTTGGATGGCGATCGCCAATCATCCGCCAACGCTGAGAAGAACATGGGAAAGTCTCAAAGAGATTATGGCCGATGGCGCTTTGGATGTTAGAACCAAAGAAATGATCTATCTTGCAATCAGCACCAATAATGGGTGCGAATATTGTCAGGCGAGTCACGGGGTAGCAGCCCGAAAAGCTGGAATGACCGAAGAAATGTTTGGAGAATTGATAGCCGTCGTAGCCATGGCCAACGAAACCAATAGACTTGTTGAAGGGTACAGTGTTCCTCTAGATGAGGCGCTTACCTAAGAAATTGTGCTAATTAGTTGTGCGTTACCTGCGATGAGTCATCCTGACTACAACCTAGTATATTGAATCGAGTTATGGCTGCGAAAGAATCAACGGTTCAAGACGGTAATGTTAAGAATGACCTTTTAACAGGACAGGCTTTCCTTGATAGTATCAGAGACGGTCGTGAGATCTGGTACGATGGTCAAAGGGTTAAAGATGTCACAACCCATCCAGCATTCAGAGTTAGTGCTCGAAGTATCGCGCGTCTTTATGACTCCCTCCATGATCCTGCGTGTCACGGACAACTCACCAAAATTGATAAACACGGTATATTGACCCATAAATTTTTTGCACCCAGTTACAGTGCGCAAGAACTTCTGGAAGCCCGGGATGCGATTGCTCTGTGGCAGCGTTTAACTTATGGCTGGATGGGTCGTACACCGGACTATAAAGCGGCATTTATGGCCCAGTTAGCAGAAGGCTTTAGTTTCTACGAACCCTTTGGCGAAAATGCTTTGAATTGGTATCAAAAGTATGCTTCACGCGGGCTATTTTTAAATCACGTGCTGGTCGATCCGCCAGTTGATCGAAATCGACCTCACCACGAAGTCACCGACGTTTTTGTAAATGTAACCCGTGATGATGATCGAGGTATTTATGTCAGCGGTGCAAAGATGGTGGCAACAGGGTCTGTCTTGACCCACGCGACTTTCGTGGCGCCGAATAGCGGTACGGCAGCGCGTATGCAGGCTGGAAAGGATGAGGCGTTTGCTCTGGTATTCATCGTAGACATGGAGACGCCTGGTCTTAAGCTTGTGGGTCGGCCATCGTACGAGATAAAAGCAGATTGCCCCTTCGAAGCGCCTCTAGCAAGTCGTTTTGACGAAAACGATTCAGTGCTGGTGTTCGATAATGCTTTTATTCCTTGGGAAAATGTGTTGGTCTACCGTGATGTCGAAAAAGCTAAAGGGTTTTACGCATCGTCTGGATTTTTTAATCGTTTCAACCTTCAATCTTCGACGCGGTTAGCGGTCAAACTGGAATTCGCTTGCGGGTTACTCCTAAAAGGTGCTCAAGCTTCTGGAACTAATACCTTTCGGGGTGTACAGACAGAATTGGGCGAATTGATTGCAATGGCTAATCTTGTGTGGGCGTTGACTACAGCGATGGCTATGGATCCGGAGCCTGGTGTTGGCAGATCGGTGGTGCCCAAACTGCAAACCGCAGCGGCTGCGCGGGTTTACATGACTTCTACATGGCAGCGCGTAAGAGAGATTTTTGAGAAAGTACTTGCCGGAGGCCCCATCGTTACGGTGTCCTCTGTTCAGGATCTCAAACAACCTGAGTTGGATCCGATTATTGAGCGGTACTTCAGAGGAACTGGGTTGGGTGCGATAGATAGAATCAAGTTATTCAAGCTGATTTGGGATGCGCTCTATTCGGAGTTTGCGGGCCGGCACGCGCTTTATGAGCGAAATTACGCTGGTAATCATGAGCAACAAAGGTTGGACGCGCTGAGCTGGTCTGACTCACGTGGAGACAGCGAAAGATATGAGCAAATGGTGGATGCTTGTCTGAGTGACTATGATGAAGATGGCTGGCTCGTTGAACACCTCCGTAAATAATAAATTTTGGCATACCAACTCGGTTTATGACCGATAAGAGTCGACGACTGAGGTTTAGTGTCGATTCAACGTAGGTTCGGAGTCCTTCTGTGTCACAAACCTCGCTGAAGTCCGCTGTCTCCCTTTGGGATTACGCAGTCGAAATTTATAGTCGACCGGGTATGTCTGATTTGTGCCTCATGTTTCAAGACGATTATGGTGCCGATGTTTCTATTATCTTGTTTATCAGTTGGTGTTCAGCGCAGGGAATACGTATTGACGATCAATTGCTGACTCGAGTTGAGCAATCGATTGGTGTCTGGAATCGAGATGTGGTTGTCCCTCTGCGTGAGATGCGTCGAGAACTAACTTTGAATTCAGGGGGAATGACGCGGAAAACAGTTTCAGCTTTTCGTGAGAAACTCAAAGCATTGGAATTAGAAGCTGAGCACCTAGAGTTGAATACTCTTGCAGGTTTGATTTCTTATAAGAGTATTTCGTCAGGTGATGTAGCCGACGAAAAACACCTAATCGAAACCGGCTTACTTCAGTATATGGAGACAATTGGATTTGAAATAGATTTACGAACCAGGCAGAAAATCGCAGAATTCATTGAATGTGCGACGGGAAAAATTGAAATTAGTGGTTAGGGTTGCTCTTATCTTGTCATTATGGGTCTTTCGTAAGGCGGTAGCTTCCGGTTAATCTGTCATCTTTAGTTTGACTGGCAGGTAGGTGATCATGACTGAAGGCGGAATCGTAGCTCATGCAGTGTGTCCCCATACACCGCGTATGGCCTATCCTGACGAAGCGCCAGATTTCCTTAACGGCGTGATAGCGGGGATGCGAGAAATGGGTGAGGTCATACGTTCATTCGAACTCGATCTATGGGTTGTCCATTCAACACACTGGGTCACCACGTTTAATTGGTATGTCACGCATCAACCACATCATGAAGGAGTGTGCGTTGGAGAGGAATGTCCTGATTTGATACCAGGTATCGATTATTCTATTCAGGGCCACCCTGAGTTTGCCGCAGCGTTGTCTAATTCGATTGAAAAGGCTGGATTTCCTGGGGGACAAAGTCGAACATTAAATCATCGATTTGACTACGGTTCACTTGTGCCACTGACCTACCTTGACCCCGACTTCAGTCTTCCAGTTGTGTTGCTGGGGTGCTGTGTAATGGCCGATATCAGGGAATGTATGGCTGTCGGTGCTGCTGTGTCGCAAGCAGCGAAGGAGAGCGGCAGGCGAGTCGGATTTCTGGCGAGCACGGCACTGTCCCATCGACTTGTGAGAGGACCGGATCGTTGGCCAACCGATGATGAACAACGTCGAGACCGTGAATTTATAGACTTAGTGTGTTGCGGGAATATAGATGAGGCTCGAGCTCAGTTTGTAGCTTATTCTCGCGCCGTAACTGCTGAAATGGGTGGACGAAATCTCGCAACGTTCCTAGGGAGCCTGAATTCCGATACGCAGTATATAGGTAAACAGTATGGTGATTATGGTCAGTCATCCGGCAGTGGAAACGCCAGTTTCCTACTGACCGAGTCTGCTGAATAGCACTTGACCACCCTATGTAACTGTTAGTGAAATAGTCTGTTATGAAGAATTGAAGGCTCTCGGTAGGGAATAATTCGGATCTAGTTTTTGTTTTTTGATTGTGTGAAATATTTCCTGTAAGGCGCCGTGAATCCCTCGTGTTGGTTCTGGACAATCGTGTTTGATCTCGTCGTGGAGCACTGGGAGTGCATGAAAAGGCACCATACGATACATGTGATGCTCAATGTGATAGTTCATGTTCCAGTAAATAAATCGTAGTAGCGGGTTGATCTTCATGGTACGCGTCGTTGCTCGATAGTCGCGCACATTTTGGTCCAGCCCGATATGTTGAGTCGCCAGAATGACACCGTGTACCGGAGCACCAGCGACCCGTGGAAACAGTAACATGATGATGGGCAACCAAGTTTGCAATAGTAACGACCAGAGAATTACGAGCCCATAAACGAGGAAGAATATTCGGGCTTCCCAGCAAGCTCGTTTGAGTGCTTTATAACTTAGGCAATCAAGGTGTTCTGGATCAGGTTTTCCTAACGAAAGTAGCACGACTAATTTCGCATAATAGGAGAGGCTGTTCACGTCACATAACTGACCCCATAGAAATCTACGCCATGAAAGTGGATTAGCCAGTACCAGTTCAACGTCTTTGTCCTTGATGCCTGTGTGATTATGGTGTCTAACGTGAGTCCAGCGAAGACCGGTAGGCGTTTGTTGTACCATCAACCCTGAAAGGAATAGCACGGATTCGTTCAGCCACCGGCTCCGAAAAGCTGTGCCGTGACAAGTTTCATGGGCAATAGAGGTCGCAAACACCCAGATTCCTCCGTAGGCGAGAAAAGAGGCGATGACCCATAGCGTACCGATGCTAAGAAATGCAAGAAAGCCAAACACGCTGAGCATTAAGACAAACCCGCTCAGGTATAGCAGCCCCGTCTTATTATCAGTTCGTGCTAGAAGTTTTAATTTCGTGTGATTGACAGCGGTTCTATACCAGGCTGCACGTTGTGTTCGGGTTTGACGCATGCTCGATCAATTTTTCAATTAAACTTTAAGGCAGATATTTTGCAGTTCAGTATAGAACTCGAGTGAATACTCTCCACCTTCACGGCCAATGCCAGATTTTTTTGTGCCACCAAATGGCGTTCTAAGATCACGTAAAAACCAACAGTTTACCCAGGTGATTCCAGATTCTATTCGTGCCGCAACTTGGTTTGCTTTTTTAACATCCTGAGTCCATAACGTGGCAGCGAGACCGTACTCGGTGTCGTTTGCAAGTCCGATCACTTCGTCAATGTCGTCAAAAGGACTTAAATGGCAGCATGGTCCGAAAATCTCGTCTTTCACTATCGGGCTGGATTCTTCCAATCCTGTCCATAGCGTGGGCTCAATCCAGCAGCCTTTTCCCCAGGGTTCTGGCATGTCAGGGGCACCTCCACCCACAATCACGTTGGCGCCAAGCTCTGTTGCGCGGCGGTAGTAGCTAAGAACCTTGTTACGGTGGGTATGACTGATTAAAGGGCCAAGCGAGGTCTCCTGAGTAAAGGGATCACCCCGGACGAGGTTGGACGCGCACTTTCTCAATTCTTCAGTAAATCGGTCGAAAATCGGTCGTTCGACGTAAACCCGTTCAGTGCTTAGACACACTTGGCCACAATTTGCGAAGACCGAGCGACTTGTTCCTTCTATAGCTTGTTCAAAATCGGCGTCAGCAAATATGATGGCAGGATTTTTACCACCCAGTTCAAACGATACGTCTTTGATGTCGTCTGCTACAGACCTCATGATTGAAGCGCCAGTAATAGTTTCGCCTGTAAAAGTCACTGCGTCGACGTCTGGATGGCGAGTGAGGTGCTCACCAGCAGAGTCAGGTCCAAACCCATGAACCACGTTGTAGACACCCGGAGGGATTCCGGCATCATTCATTATCTCGCCCAGTAACGTTGCCGTTGCAGGGGTCTCTTCCGAGGGTTTTACTACGACTGTGTTACCGCAGGCGAGCGCAGGAGCTACTTTCCATGTCATTAATAGAAGCGGTAGGTTCCATGGACAGATTACTGCAATTATGCCTTTAGGCTTACGCACAGTGAGATTAATGGCTTCACCACCGTCGGGTGTCGGCATGCGAAAAGTTTCGTCGGATTGACTCTTAATGATATCGGCAAAAATCCGAAAATTCGCAGCCCCACGTGGAATGTCGATATGTCCTGCCAGTTTTATTGGTTTACCAGTATCTAATATTTCGGCACGGAGAAATTCATCGCGACGGTTGTCGATCAAGTCGGCGACCTTATGGAGCAGGCTTGCACGTTTATCGATATCAATATTTGACCAAGGCCCAGTGAGCGCAGAGCGAGCAGAGCTTACTGCGTGATCAATGTCGTCAGCATTGCCTTCTAGAATATTAAAATTAAGGGAGCCATTTGCCGGATTAATGTTTTCAAAGGTTTGACGTCCAATCGGCGAAATGTATTGCCCATTGATAAAGAAAGGCAACGGATTTTGTTTCAGAATCGACATGAGGGTTATCTATGAATTACGGATTAAATTAACATATAAACCAATTCCGAGACTTCTACCTGGCATTAGTTCTATGTGTTTTCGGCGTTAGGGCTATCAAAGATCTTATTGATCACTTCGGCGGCTAAGTTAAAAGCAGGTAGCCCTCGAAACAAGAAAGCTAGTCCTGCAACGGCATGAAGTTCTTCTTTGGTGGCGCCTGAACGAACAGCTCCTCTGGCGTGAAACTCTGATGCCGGGGACACATGGGAGATCAATACTGCAAACAAAATGAGCTGAGCTGTTTTCACATCGAAACAATCGGGGTACATCGCTTTCTCACGGACATTTTCGACCACTTCTAATAAGTCCGGGTCGGTCTCAAGTCCTAGACGGATTCGATGCTGAATTTTGGGTGGTACAAAGCCAATGAGTTCTTCGTATATCTTTGAATATGGGTCAGAACCAGTCATGGTGTTCTCCAGTGCAGTGGGTATAAGAAATTTGGGATAGGGCAGCAATGCGTTATAAGCTGGCGAGACCCATTTATACTTTATAGGAGTGCTTAGGCCAACACCATGTGGCCGACAGATTCTAGGCAGTTCATATGGATATTTTGTCAGACGCCTCTGACCGTTAGACTATGAATTAATTATTAATCGAGAATACAACATGTCTTCTAAAACATTAACCGAGAAAGCGAAGCCTCGTGGCACATATCCGCATATTCGTCGGGCTGGAGATTACTTATTTATATCGGGGATCAGTTCTAGGCGGGCGGACAATTCTATCGCCGGGGCCGAAGTGGATGATCAGGGTACAACAAGGTTAGACATTAGGGAGCAGACCCGAGAGGTTATCAACAATATAGGCGATATTCTCAGCAGTATGGAATGTAAGTTGACTGATATCGTGGATGTGACAGCCTTTTTGGTTAATATGAATGATTTTGGCGGCTACAATGAAGTTTACGCCGAGTATTTCAGAGAGAGTCAGCCTGCTCGAACCACCGTGGCGGTTCATCAGCTGCCGCATCCCCATCTGGTTATTGAAATTAAAGCTACGGCCTACAAGCCAGAATAGGCTGAACGTTGTTTTGCCATGAATTGCGGGCGAGTTGTTTCGTGTCGTTCGACCAGTAGTGTCTTTATACTCTCTTGACCAAGTAGGTTCGCTGTAATGAGGCCAGTTGGCCCACCACCAACTACCACCACCTGATAGGTAGTATCTCTATCTCCGACCACTTTTGTTCGCGTCGAGTGTTACACAGACTAATCGGTTACTTATGTCGGGAAGATTTCTAACCGGTGGGTTCTGCCTCAATAGGGTTCCTGAGTATGCCGATCTTGCTGATTTCAATTTCGACAACATCACCTGGTCCCATGAATACTTGAGGGTCCCGTTTAAATCCGACGCCACCCGGGGTCCCACTGACAATCACATCGCCTGGTTCAAGGCGGGTAAATCGCGAAATATAGTTAATTAGAACGGGTATCGTAAATATTAAAAGATCGGTTGTCGCGTGCTGCATGACCTCGCCGTTTAGGCGCGTGGTCAGGGTAAGGGTACTGGGATCGGGAATCTCATCGCTGGTAATGAGCCACGGCCCAAATGGTCCGGTATGGCGAAAGTTCTTACCGGGTGTGAACTGACTGGTATGTCGCTGCCAGTCGCGAACGGAGCCGTCGTTATAGCAGGAATAGCCAGCGACGTGTTCCAGTGCTCTATCTTCGGGAATTTTCCAGCCACCTTGGCCGATGACTACTGCTAGTTCCCCTTCGTAGTCAAAGTTCGATGATTCCGCAGGTTGCCACATGGCTTCACCATGCCCAATTTGGGTATTGGCAAAGCGAGTGAACAGGGTGGGGAATCCGACTTCAGGACGCCCCGTCTCTTTTCGATGACTCTCATAATTCAAACCCACACAAATGATTTTGTCAGGGTTAGTAATTGGTGGTAGGAGCTGTACGTCGCTCAGAGCGATATTCGGTGAAGCGTCGGTACTGTTAGCAATGAGCTTATGATAATCACGACCTATCAGAGATTTGAGATCAGGATAGGTGTTGCCTAGCACTTGGCCAATGTTGGTAATTGTGTCGTTTTTGACAACGCCGTAACTTTGTTCTCCGGCTTGGGTAAATGTAGCAAGTTTCATATTATTCTCCTAGCTGCGAAGATATCCGTATCCCCACAAGTTCTGTGTTTTTCGCCATGTGGCCAAATGCTCACGTGGCGGTCGTAGGTCAATTGTTCAAGTTCAGCAGATAGTTCAACCCAGTTACCGTCAGTATCATTAATTATAAAAAATAGATTGTTGCCAGGACCGTGTCGTCCCGGATCCCAGGCGATTTTGACATCCAGACTGGCCAAATGATCTGCCCAATCGGGTATAAGATTCCAGTCTTCCGATTCATAGGCATGATGATCTTGCCAATTTATGGTCACTGTGGTCGTCCTAGCGGCTATTTTTTGGGTGATCCTTGCCAGCGTTCGAATAGGTCTTCGGGCAAGTCAATGCCAAACTGGTCGAGGACCCGATTTACAGTCTGATTGATAAGATCGTCAATCGTAGTTGGCCGATGATAGAAAGCGGGCATCGCGGGAAGCAGTGTTGCGCCGATCTCAATCGAACGAGTCATCAACTGTGTATGACCGAGGTGTAGTGGCGTCTCCCGAAGAACTAGTACTAGTTTTCGTTGTTCCTTCAAGGTCACATCAGCGGCACGTACAAGGAGATTGTCTGCGTAACTATTGGCGATGCCCGAAAGTGATTTCACCGAACAGGGAATAACCACCATACCGAATGTCTGGTAAGAGCCAGATGAGACGCAGGCGGCGATGTCATGATCTGGGTATACCTCGTCGGCCAGGTTCTCGACCTGACTCACCGAATAGTTGGTTTCTAGTACGATTGTGCGTTTCGCAGCTTTGCTGATAATCAGATGGGAGTCTATTGCCGGCAAATTCTGAAGAACTTCAAGTAAACGGATGCCGTAGATCGACCCGCTGGCCCCAGAGATCCCGACGACAAGGCGTTTTTTCATCCTGAGTATGGCCACGTTTGACAAATATAAAGTCTCATGAAGTCAGTATAGTTGCGTAATTTACAGAAACTAAATTCTGGAATTTTTGCGAATTTGCATATCAAGAATGACAAAGTCAGTCACCTATGTTCCGAAGGATGCAACGGTTTATTGCCAAAAAAATGATTTTGCGTTTTGTCCAAGTATCTTTGACTTTTCTTCCGGTGAAATACGAGTTGCTGAATGTATCAGTGCACCCATATCTTGTTCTCCTAGTGGAAAGGGATAGTCTGTCCCGAACATCACACGTTCTTCGCCCATAACATCGATCAATAGTCGAAGTGCGGCTTCATCAAAGACGGCCGAATCAACACTGAATCGAGACGTATAACTTGATGGGAGACAGGGGCATTTTTCACGCACAATATCACGCTGGCGCCAAGCGTTGTCTACTCGACCAAGTAAAAACGCGAAGCTGCCCCCGCCATGTGCAAAGCATAATTTGAGAGATTCTGGCAGCCGTTCGAATGCACCAGAAAGAATTAAATATAAGATAGACAGTTGAGTTTCCGCCGGCATAGCGACTAACCACTGCATCATGTAACGGTCCATTCGTTCTCGGCCCAACATATCCCAAGGATGTATTAGCACGGGGGCATCAATACTGGCGCAGTGCTGGAGAAAAGTAATAAGTCCTTCGTCATCAAGGTCTCTGTTGGCAACATGGTTGCCAATCTGGACGCCGAGATGGCCATGGGCAATCGCACGCTCAAGTTCACGGCAAGCGGCATCTGTATCCTGTAGGGGTACCTGAGCGAGAGCTGTAATTCGTCCGTTTGAGTGCGCGCACATTTCCAGTGCTAGATCGTTAAATAGGCGTGCACAATCTTCAGCTTCGGTGGATTTGCGTTGATAGGCAAACAGTAAAGGCGTCGCACACATAATTTGATGTTGAACACCATCGCGATCCATTTCTTCGAGTCGTTTGCTGATATCCCAACACGCCGAATACACCGGTCTGTATTCACGCTTGCCCAGCATCAGCATACCGCGATCGGAATCGAGGTGTTTCAACCAGGGCCAATCTGGTGTTTTGAAACGGGCTTCTAGATCTGGCCACTCTCTCGGCAGAAAATGGCTGTGAATATCAATAACCTGCATCATTAGATCTCAGACGATAGCCCAACCATCGGGGGGTTCTTTACCAGGGTGAACTCCACCGCAGTTTGGGCATTTTCTTTGCGACAAGTCAGAATAGAATGCGTCAAACAGGGGAGGGAGGTCTTCAACAATGTCCTTGATTCCTACTTCTATTCGGTGGACTAGCTGACCGCAGTCAAAGCAAAACCATTCGAAGCCATCTTTCATCCCGGAATGTCGGGCACCTTCCACAACTAGACCGACTGAATTAGCGACAGGTCGCTGGGGAGAATGTCGGACGTGTGCTGGAAGGAAAAAGACTTCACCTTCACGAATCGGTATATCGTAAATGTCACCGTTTTCGGCAACCTTTAATACCATGTCACCTGAGATTTGGTAAAAGAATTCTTCTGCGGGGTCATCATGAAAATCAACTCGTTGATTGGGTCCACCGACCACCATCACGACCATGTCGGAGTGCTCGTCAAAAAGATGTCTGTTTGCGACCGGAGGTTTCAGTAGATGCTGGTGTCGCTGTATCCAATCTTCAAAATTAAATGCTGCACGTTGTGTCATGAATGCGCCTCGATATCCGGTCAGGTCAAAGAATTAATTCTGTTGGATCGATTGTAATCAACAATCGCTATGTGTTCAGGGCTCTGATAAAGGTGTGGGCGTTCGTTACTAAATTTAGGGTATAGCACCCAACATTGATAAATTGGTTAACTTTCGAGAAGAGGTGTCGTGCAGAGTGGTCAGTTAAGTTTGCCAGTAGAAATTTGCCCAGAACGAACGACGCAGACAGGCTGCGGCGCACCAATGGGATAACAGAGTTCAGCCGGTTCTGTGGCATCCCAGATGGCGAAGTCGGCGCGCTTCCTTGCTTCTAGTGTGCCTCTGTCCTGGAGTACACCAAGCGCCCGCGCGGCTGCAACAGTTACCCCTCGTAAAGCTTCCTCGGGTGTTAGCCCAAAAAGTATGCATGCCATGTTCAGCACTAAGAGTATAGATTCCATTGGCGAGCTTCCGGGGTTCATATCCGTCGCAACGGCTATTTCTACGTTGTGGTCTCGAAAAGCGGACACTGGCGGTTGTTGGGTTTCACCGAGGTAGTAAAAGGCCCCGGGCAGCAACACCGCTACGGTACCTGCAGTTGCAAGCGCTTGTGCGCCAGTCTCGCTGGTGTACTCAAGGTGGTCGGCGGATAATGCGGAAAATTCAGCTGCTAGGTGGGCCCCACCAGAATCCGACAGCTGGTCGGCATGAAGCCTGACGGGTAAATTTAAGTCAGAAGCAGTTTCAAAGACTTTTCGAGTCTGTTCCGGACTGAATGCGATTGTTTCACAAAACGCATCGACGCTATCAATCAGAGAATCAGAGGCAATTTCCGGCAACATATGTTGGCATACGTGCTCAATATAATTGTCCGGATTCCCAGAATACTCATGCGGTAACGCATGAGCACCCAGAAACGTCTTGTGGACTGAAATTGGGAGTTCCTGTCCGAGTCGTTTAGCGATCCTTAGCATTTTCGATTCAGTACTGGTATCGAGCCCGTAACCGCTTTTCACCTCTACGGTAGTTATGCCCTGACTAATCATTCGTCGAAGGCGCTGTCGCGCAGCATTAAACAAAGCATCCTCAGTTTCACGTCGAGTTGCTTGAACTGTAGATTGGATTCCACCGCCTGCTGCGGCGATATCGGCATATGATGTGCCGGTGAGTCGTTGTTCAAATTCCTTGGCTCTGTTGCCGCCATAGATAAGGTGGGTATGGCAGTCTATAAGACCGGGTGTGATTAGACGGTTGCCACAGTCAATTCTTTTGCAATCTAGATCATCCGTAATCGGATGAATATTTTCCGTCGTTCCGATATCCTGAATCTGTTCGCCAACAACTATCATTGATCCTTGCTCGATTAGCCCGTAAGGTTGGGCTCCGTCCTGCATGGTGGCAATTCGGGCGTTTTCCCATATGGTTGTGGTAATTGACATGTCGAGACGAATGAATTTTTGATGTGTTAGGTATTAACTCGGACAACCAAGTCTATTTCAACAGGAGCACCACGTGGTAACTCAGCAACACCGATAGCCGACCGCGCATGGGTTCCTGAGTCACCAAATATCTCAATTAATAGGTTTGATCCGGCATCGATTACGGCGGGCTGCTCATGAAAATCTTTTCCCGATGCCACATAACCCACCAGTTTTATCACGCGTTGAATGTGATCGAGATTCCCAATAGCTTGTTGGAGAACAGATAAACCGTTAAGAACGCAAGCCCGGGCACAGGATTTAGCCTCCACGATGGTCACTTGTTCACCTAGGCGTCCTTTGTGAATGAGTTCCGTGGAATCATCGAGCCAAGGCAACTGTCCGGAAATCCAAGCCAGGCCGTCGTCGATCACGACCGCGCTGTAGCTAAATGCAGGTTTACGAGCTGCGGGCAACTCAATCCCTAGAGTCTGCAAGCGTTGGGCGATTGATGTCATTGAGGCATTTTAACGTTGGTAGCATTGTATGCCACAGTCCGTTGTCTATACTTCGTAAGTTGAGTATCCAGAGTCAGCTTGATTAAGGAGAATATAGCTAAGTGGCAGGCTTTAGAAGCGTCCATCGCGTTCGGTGCGAAAACATTAAGTTGGCCGATGGCTGGGCTCAAGATCAGTTAGTAGAAATCTCCTCAGAGGGATTGATAACGAATATCGGCCCCGCGGATGAAGTACCGGTAGATCTAGTACTTAGGGGGCCTGTGGTTCCTGGGATACCCAATCTCCACTCTCATGCCCATCAAAGAGTCCTAGCCGGAATGACCGAAACACGCACGCCTGGCAAAGATGACTTTTGGAGTTGGCGTGACCTGATGTATCGGGCAAACAAATCGATAACGCCGGATGATCTTGAGTCGATTGCAAGATTAGTATTCATTGAGATGGTCAAACAAGGATATACCGTGGTCGCGGAATTCCACTATTTGCACCACGCACCGGGCGGTGAGCATTACTTGCAAATCGATGAAATGAGTCAGAGATTGTGGTCGGCGGCAGAAGATGCAGGCATTACGTTGGTACTGTTGCCCGTGTTGTATAGCTATGGGGGGTTTGATCAACGACCATTGCAGGGTGCGCAGTTTCGGTTTTCCAATTCGCTTGAAGATTATCTGAGGTTGCTGGAAAAAGTTCGAGATTTTGCAGATCGCCGGGGAAACCGTGGGTACGGTGCTGCTGCACATTCACTTCGAGCCGTGGCGCCGGAACAACTGATAGAGCTTGAAGCGGTATCCCATAGAGATCATTCTGATATACCCTTTCACATCCACGTAGCGGAACAAATGAATGAGGTAGAGGAATGTATTGCGTTACTGGGTACTCGCCCGGTTGAGTGGTTGTGTGAGATGGTCAATGTCGATCATCGTTGGTGTTTTATTCATGCAACTCACGTGGTCGATCAAGAACTAGAGTCCATGGTGGACAGAGACGTTGTTGTTGGTCTATGCCCAACGACCGAGGCAAATCTGGGAGATGGGTTGTTTCCGGTTACCAAGTTCCTAGCGTTAGGCGGTAAATTCGGAATCGGCTCAGACTCTCAAGTTTGTAGCGACCCATCAAGAGAGCTCCAGCTTTTGGAATATGGTCAACGACTAGTTCACCACCGACGCGCGCTGCTAATGAATTCTGACGAAAAGCATAATGGTAATGCCCTTGTCCACAGTGCAGTAGAAGGTGGTAGTCAGGCTTGCGGTCGCCCCTTGATTGGTATCACTGTGGGTGCACCGGCCGATCTGGTCGAGCTGAATGCCGATTCTCCAAGGCTATCGGGACGCACTGCGCTGGAGGCCTTGGATAGCTGGATATTTGCAGGTGCTGACAACAGTGTACGAACTGTCTTAGTAATGGGTAGCGAGGTTGTGACTGAAGGCCGGCACATTGGCGAGGCTAGTGCGACACGAAATTTTCTTAATACATTTAAACGATTGACTGACAGTTCACCTCTATGACAACACCAATAATTGATCCTACCGAGATTACGCTAAAGACCATTAAACAAGTTTTGGCTGGACCGGTAGAAATTAATCTACCAAAGACTGCTTGGCAGGCTATCGAACGTAGCCGGGCGACAATAGAAAATGCTTTGTCGGCTGACGTTCTTGCGTACGGTATTAACACCGGGTTTGGGAAATTAGCCAAGACTCGTGTCAACGATAATCAGTTATCAGCACTACAGCATAACTTGGTGAGATCGCACGCGGCCGGTGTTGGGTCGCCTTTGATGCCAGAGATTGTTCGACTCGTGCTTTGTCTGAAATTAAGTAGCTTGGCACATGGCTATTCTGGGGTTAGACCGCAACTGATTGAAAGGCTGATAGCTATGGTGGCGAACGATATGCTGCCAGTGATTCCTGAAAAGGGGTCAGTTGGAGCATCGGGTGATCTTGCACCACTTGCCCATTTGGCGTTGCCGTTGATTGGTGAGGGGCAGGTATATTTCAGAGGCGCAAACATACCGACTGATCAGGCACTTAACGCTATTAACCTTGACCCTCTGAGACTTGAGGCCAAAGAGGGTTTGGCACTGTTGAACGGCACTCAGGTCTCAACCGCCTTGGCATTACATGGACTGCTTCAAGCAGAACGTAATTTGGCCAACGCGATTGTGATTGGCGCTGTTTCGGTCGATGCTGCCTTGGGCAGTTATGTTCCGTTCGATGAGCGAATTCACCGCGTGCGACCTCATCCTGGACAGCAAAAAGTTGCAGCGATATTCAGAGAGCTGTTGGACGATAGTGAAATTAATCGCTCACATGCACTATGCGACAGGGTCCAAGATCCATACAGTCTGCGTTGCCAGCCACAGGTTCTGGGTGCTTGTCTCGATCAGTTGGGGTCCGCATCGACTGTTTTCTTACGTGAGGCCGGAGCAGTGTCCGATAACCCGTTGATCATGCCGGATACGGGTGAGATTCTATCTGGGGGTAATTTTCATGCAGAACCTGTGGCATTGACTGCCGATTCGGTCGCGCTGGCGATCGCTGAAATTGGAGCATTGTCCGAACGACGAATCGCAATGCTGATTGATTCAAGTATCAGTGAGTTACCTCCCTTTCTGGTGGATGATGCGGGACTCAACTCTGGGTTTATGGTTGCACATGTAACCGCGGCATCACTTGCGTCTGAAAATAAAAGTCTTGCACATCCGGCATCCGTTGACAGTCTACCGACATCGGCTAACCAAGAAGATCACGTCAGTATGGCAACGTTTGCCGCTCGGCGATTAGGCGATATGAATCGCAATACGGAGTCGATTCTGGCAATAGAATATCTCGCCGCGGTACAGGGGATTGAGTTTCGCAGGCCGCTTCAGTCGACGCCTCTAATAGAAGAAGCTATTACAATTTTACGTCAGGATGTTCCAAATTGGTCGACCGATCGCGTATTCTCGCCAGATATTGAGAAGACGGTGCGACTGCTAGCAGAAGGAAAGTTAGCTAATCTCGTGCCGTCATTGCTGGTTGAAATTGGTGACTGAGGTAGCTGACTAAAGTAAGTAATGGTGGTTGACTTCCGTGGTGACACGGGTAGATTGCCTGCAGGATCACTTTCCGTGACAGAACAATGGCGCTTATCGATCGCGAGGCAGTTCAACAGTACCATGACGATGGTGTAACCGTAATTAGGGACTGTATTAACGATCATTGGTTAGGGATTCTAAGCGAAGCGATTGAGCATGATATTCAAGATCCCGGTCCGTTTGTTCATGCCTACAAGTCCGAGTCTGGTAATGGTCGATTCCACGGTAACCTTAGGCTGTGGGAATCAGAACCGCGGTTTCAGGATTTCTGTTTTAACTCACCTCTGCCTGAAATAGCGGCCGACATATTTTCATCACAAAAAATAAACCTTCTCTACGACCAATTGTTTGTAAAAGAGCCAGGTACTGTAAATCGAACGCGTTGGCACAACGACCAACCTTATTGGGCTATGAGGGGTTGGCAGGTACTGAGTTTTTGGGTCGCTCTTGATTCAGTCGACAAAAAAAATGGTGCGCTAGAGTTTATTCGGGGTTCTCATCGCTGGGGGCGTTGGTTTCAACCCGAGACATTTGGTAAAGGCCCGGGGATAGAAAAGTATGAACGTAACTCGGACTATGAGCCAATACCCGACATCGAGTCAGTCCGCGAGCGTTATGAAATAGTTAGCTGGGATCTTTCCCCAGGCGACGTCTATGTCTTTCATGCTTTAACGGTACACGGATCCGGTGGTAATCATAGTAGTGACCTACGTCGCCGTGGATATGCAGTCCGTTATACCGGTGATGATGTGGTATACGACTCGCGTCCAGGAACCAATAAAGGTCTTCGGTCTGATAGTCACGCCGATGGTGATGCGTTGGATAGTCGGCGTTATCCGGTCGTCTGGACGAGGTAGTTCAAAATTAGACAACTGTGGTTCGTCAGTCTGCGGCTCACATTAATTAACTTGCTAGTTTTTCGGCTTGATCGCGAAGAACAAATTTCTGTACTTTACCCGTCGATGTTTTTGGAAGAGGCCCGAATACAACTGTCCTAGGTGATTTATAGTGTGCCAGTTGTTCTCGACAGAAGGTAATTATGTTGTCAACG
>ENA-UPTF01001112-UPTF01001112.1-marine-metagenome-genome-assembly--contig:-NODE-1112-length-17491-cov-8.529459_pt1 | contig 17491 bp, 18 predicted proteins | sample MGYA00238166_ERZ767019 | MGnify/ENA primary metagenome ERZ767019 (study PRJEB28930, sample SAMN06266391) | marine metagenome | isolation source: Sea water from 250 m depth | place: Atlantic Ocean...
ATCACAAGGAACCGTTCAATTTACGAGTGTATGAAGATGGATGTCATCAACTATACGGCCCTAGCCGTGAAAATTCAACCAGATGTTGAAAAGGCAATTGGAAACCCTGCAAACCTCAATACCATTGTGGTTGCCATAAAGCGCTATGCTGATTCGTTTGATGCCAAAGAAGAGGTTTCAGATGAGCCTATTCTCAAAAATGCCAGACTTTCCCTGACTGACGGAATTATGGGCATTCAGTGGAATATGGTAGATGCAGGCGATGAGATGGCTAAAATGCTAAACGAGTTCCATAAGGAATTTTCAGATTCTGAGTTTTTCAGACTAGGTGATTCATTTCGAATTCTTACAGAAGACAGTGACAGAGTTAGACGAATGTTCCAGTCATTACCAAAGGAGAATGAGTACAATGCAGGTCTGGCAAAAATAAAGGTCTCAGTTCCACCAAATCACAGCAGATCAGATGTGATGGCTTTTGTGACTGAAATTCTACACTATAATGGAATTGATATGGCAGATGCACTCTTCACACAAGACGGACTTGTGATAGTTCTAAAAGAAGAAGATGCACCAAGAGCATATGAAAAATTACGTGCTCAGATTTCTAGGTAGATTATACGCCTAAAGACTCTGCTTTTGACATATCCAAAAAGACCTTATCTCCAACTGAGAGATTGAGTTCTTTGTATTCATGCATTTCTAGTTTGATACTAGTGTTTCCAGGACCTCCCATGCCGCCCATTCCGCCTGCCATCATTTTATTGAGATTTTTCATCATGTCATCCATGTTAGTAAATCCCATAACATTTGAGCCAAATGGAGATGGTGGTTGATTGCCTTCTTTCATGTCTTTTGCCAAAGATAATGAAACTACAACATATGGAGATCCATCAGGTGCAGCATCAATTCGCATTACAACATATTCTTTTCGCATAGTCTATAACCAAAATTTCTATATTTTAATCTGTCATTTAGGCAAGCTTTTTCTCTTTTATTGCCTTGAGTCCATCTTCAAAAAAGAATTTTTCTTCAAATGCTGGTTTGAGATCGTCTAACCAAATTGCATTTTCATCATATTTTGCAAAGAATGGTTTGTTTACCCATTCAGGATCCCTGCCTTGAAGCATGCGGAAAACCATGACTTTTTGGTCGTTAACCTGAGCAACACCGTCAATCTGAACTTTTCCTGGAGTTGCAGACATGCTAGGACCACGAACGGTTCTGGCTAATCCACTTACCTGTTTTATTGCATTTTTGAAAATTTCATGAGCTCTGACTAGTGGAACACCAAAGTAATGTTGTGCGCCAGTGTCTCTTACAACAAACATGTAGTATGGTATACAGCCTAAATCTACCTGTTTTTGCCACATTTGAGCCCACATGTTGGCATCATCATTAATGTGAGTTAGAAGTGGTGATTGAGTTCTAATCTGTGCGCCTGTTTCTCTCATTTTTTTAATTGCTTGTTTGACTGACCCTGTCTTTAATTCTACAAGATGGTTAAAGTGAGCCATTATAGCCAGATGTTTTCCTTTTGAAACAATTCTGCGAAACGTATCTAGTGTTTCATCAGCATCTTTGTCTGTCAAAACTTTGTATGGCCAATATGAAAGAGCCTTTGTTCCAATCCTTATTGTCTTTAGATTTGGAAGATCTGCGTCAAGTAATTTATCAATATATGCGGCAAAAAGACTAGCCTTCATTATCATGGGGTCACCTCCTGTGAATAGTATGTCGCTAATTTCTGGGTGCTCCTTTACATATTGTGCAAGAGCCTCGCCCTCTTTCATTGCAAACTTCATTTCGTCCATTCCTACGAATTGTGGCCATCTGAAGCAAAAAGTACAATATGCATGACATGTCTGCCCTTGACTTGGAAAGAAAAGGACTGTTTCATTGTATTTGTGTTGCATTCCGTATAATTTTGTTCCATCTTTTAGAGTTGGAACATTTAGCTCCATCTGCCCTGCAGGATGTGGATTTAATTGAAGTCTAATTGTATTTGCTGTTTCTTGAATCTCTTTTCTATCTCCTCTTTTCATTACTTCAGCCATCTGATCAAAATGTTCAGATTTGAGCATGCCTTTTTGTGGAAATGTTAATGCAAAAATGGAATCATTTTGAGTGTTATTCCAATCAATTAACTGCTCGACTACATAGTTATTCGCCTTAAATGGCAAAACATTACCAACAACTTCCATATCAAAGATTTCTTCTTCTGAAAAATTTTCAATCTGAGGAAGTTTTCTCAAATTAGCCAGTGTGTATGATTTTATGCTGGGAGACTCATCAACTGACCAAACAGACTCTTGATTTTGTGGTGTTTGTGCCATTTGGTTAATTACACTCTATGTTTGTTAAACGTTAGGATCTGGGTAGATTTTGCTTTAAAAAGGTTGGAAATTCTTTAAAAAAGTTTGACTGTTATTCGTAAACTAGGCGACAAATTAACATAACTTCAGTAGATCGCGCAAATTATCGAGATTAGTGAAAATAGATGGAAGAAGAGATTACTGAAATTTCAGTTGGTCAGTTTGATACAGTGTCCCAGCTGATAGCATCATCGTTATCTCTTCAATTAGCTGTGGCTGGTCTAATAATTGGAATCATAATAATCGCAATTGTTTATACAAAATTTTCTAGATGGGTAAAATCCCAAAAAATGAATCATACAAAACCACATGTTTCAAGATTTGCACGAAAAATTATTTTGCCGTTTTTGGCTATAGCATTAATTTCTTCAGTTAATACATACATCCAAGTTTTTGAATTGTTTGATGAAGAAATCAATCAGATTGCAATAGATGGTGAGTTGGCACCAAGTGAAGTATTTGCAAAGATGTTAAACACGATGAATATTTTGGTTATAGGATATACAATTTCACAGCTTGTACCAATAGCATTAACAAAACGTGAAAGCTCTAATTCTGAGCGCACTGACTTTGAGGCTTGGAGAGAGATGAGGGGCTTTGTTGACGACAAAGACGATTTGTTTCATAAATTGTACAAATGGGTACCACCAAAACAAAGACCTGAAGATTTAACGGAAGAAGAATTTCAAAATTATCTACAAACAGATGAGGGAAGACAGTTCCTAGAAGGATTTAGAACTACAAAAGGTATTCCAATTGGAAGTTTTGAAAAAATAAAATCAAATCCATTTGAAGAATGGAAAAAATCAGAGCGAAAAAAATATGAAAACTACTACAATGAATGTGTTAGTGGTAACAATTCATCAGGAAGAAAACTTTTCCCTGGTGCAGTTCCTGAAGAAATTTTTCCAATTGATATATGGAGAGAGCAAAAAAGAGTAACAGGATTTGAACCACTAATTCCTGCCTCAAAACCACCTGGATTTTTTCGAAAACAGAAAGAAGGTGTTCCAAAGTCAGCAAAACAAGTTTTACCAGTTTTAATTTTTGTTGGTGTTATAATTGGAATTGTTTCATGGTGGGGAGTAGATCTGATTGTGTTAGCCACTGCAACAGGAGGAATTGCATTTGGTGTTGGTCTTGCATTAAAAGAAACTTTGGAAAATTATTTTTCGTACATATTAATTCGTAAAGACAAGATTGTAAAAGAAGGAGATAGAATTCAGCTAGAAAGTGGTTACAATGGTGTTGTACACAAGATTGCACCAAGAGTTACTTACATCAGAGACGCATTAAATGAATCTGTAGCAATAATTCCTACAAGGCAATTAGTAACTGCTCAGATAGTTAACTACACAAAAGAGATCAAACTTGTTCCTGCAATAGTTAATGTAGGAGTTTCATATCTCAATAACCCACGTCAAGTTGCATCTATTCTGGTAAAAGTTGGAAAACGTGCAATGACTGAAACTGTTGATGCAAAAGGACGCCATCTAGTAAGACAGAACAGATGCCCATACCTTGACACAAATCAACCAAGCTGTGGTTGTGACAAAGACATTCATGTTGATGTAACACAACCAGTAGTAAGATTTGATAAATTCAATGATTCATCTTTGGATTTTTCAATGTGGGTATATGTTAGAGATTATGGTGCACAATTCAAAACAAAAAGTGACATGCGAGTAATCATGTATGAAGAGTTCCAAAAATATGATATTAGAATTCCATGGCCAATTCGTACAGTCTATCAAGGAGATGAAAAGAGAGAAGCACAAGAAATTGGATCACTTGATGCTGAACGCAATGGTGTTGTAGAAGAATATGGAGTTGGAGATTTAGGTAGAGGAGAAGGCGATGAATAGTTTTTCTAAGCCTTTTTGATGTCTACGAAAACTTAAGAATCCGTTTTGACTCGATGATTCATTGTCAAAATATGTGGTAATTGGAGGTAATTCTTCTCAAGGATTGGCTAGGAGAATAGCAAAAAAGCTAAAAGCTGGCTATGTGAATACTTCAACTCGTACTTTTCCTGATGGAGAAAGCAAAATAACAATAAAGAAAATCCCAAAGAAGAAAATCATAGTTGTGGTCCAATCAACATTTCCTCCTGTTGATTCAAATCTTTTACACTTACTTTCTATCATTTCACAAGCAAGAAAATATTCCTCGAAAATTTATGCAGTAATTCCATATTTGGGATATGCAAGACAGGATAGAGAATTTCTGGATGGTGAGGTAGTTACAGTTTCAGTAATTGGTAAGATGCTAAAATCAGTAGGTACAAAAAAAGTCATTGTTGTTGACATACATAGTAAATTAGCTTTGAAACAACTTGGAATTTCCTCAGAAAATGTGAGTGTAGTATCTAATTTAGCAAATTATATTAAAAAACTAAAATTAAAAGATCCTCTTGTAGTATCGCCAGATCAAGGTGGAAAAGAAAGAGCTGGTGAATTTGCAGATGCCTTAAAAACTGATTTTATTGCATTAAAAAAACATAGAGACAGAAAAACAGGTAAAATCAATATTATTACAACAAAAGCCTCAGTTAAAGATCGAGATTTGGTTCTAGTTGATGATATGATAAGCACTGGAGGAAGCATAATCAAAGCAACACAATTTCTAAAAAAACAAAAGTGTAGACGTATCTATGTTGCATGTACACATGGATTATTTGTAAATGGTGCTGAAAAGAAAATCAAGCAAGCAGGAGTTACACAGATTATTAGTACAAATACTATACCTACTAATTCATCCAAAGTTGATGTATCTAGAATGTTAGCAGAATCGCTTTTGTGAATGTGATGTTATGAAACTAGTTTTTTTGGGAACATCTGGTGCCATGCCAACTATTGAGAGAGGTTTAACGTGTATTTGCTTAGTAAGGGATACTGAAGTTTTGATGTTCGATGCAGGAGAAGGTGCACAAATTTCATATCTAAAATCAGGCTTGCCATGGAACAAAAAAATGAAAATTTTTGTTACACACCTTCATGGTGATCATTGTATTGGAATTCTGGGTTTGTTACAAACGATGAATCTGCAAAACAGGACAGAATCTGTTGAAATATTTGGGCCTGATGGAATTGATGAGTTCATTGCAGCTAACATTAAGATTTTGAATTTTGGATTGTCTTTTCCAGTTCTAATTTCAAGAATTAATGAGGGATTAATTGTTGATGAAAAAGATTATTCTGTTTTTGCAACTGATGCTAAACATGGAATTCCAGCATTTTCATTCCGATTTGATGAAAAAGATAGACCTGGTGAATTTTATCCAGAAAAAGCAAATGCATTAGAAATACCTGAGGGAAAACTGTGGCATGAATTACAAATGGGTAATTCAATAGAACTAGGTGGTAAGGAAATTCAATCGTCAGAAGTAACTGGGGACAAACGACCTGGAAGAAAAATTGGAGTGTCTGGTGATACAAGACCAACAGATGAGCTAGCTAAATTCTTCAAAAACTGTGATTATCTTAGCTTTGATTCAACATTTGCTGATGAATTAAAAGACAAAGCAATAGAAGCTAATCATTCAACTGCAAAAGAAGCAGCAGAATTAGCCGAAAAAGCTAATGTTTCAACATTAATTTTAACACACTTTTCTGCAAGATACAATGATGAGTCTGTTTTATTAGAAGAAGCTAAACAGGTTCATAAAAACACAATAGCAGCTAAAGACTTGTTAGAAGTTAATATTTTGAAATAAATCTAGCCTTCTATATTGAGTACTTTATTTGGAGAAAGTTCCATATCGTTTATTGAATCTTCTACGGTTATGGCAACATCAGTTAGTTTATCTCCAACCTCAATTCCAACATCATAAAGAGTATCACCTACTTGCTCCGTATTGGAATTGTATTCTTTTATGCTCATAATATCTTCTACTAATGCACTAAAAACATTGGAACCTTCAGGAAGTTGTTCTACTGTCTGTGGGAAAAATAAAATTCCTCCTGCTATGAGTACAATACCAACAATTGTAAGCTGTATCTTCATGAAAATTTTTTAAAAAATTTGAATTTTATATCAAAACTTAAAAAAAATTATCAAATTAGATGGATTTTTTGATCTGCTTAGGCGTAAATTATCAAACAATAAGATTTTCTATGGTTTCTTCAATATTATTTGAATTTAGTATGATCTTAATTGGTCCCAAGGCAGATTCGTCAGCCTCATTACATAACGCAACTACATCAACAAATGCAGCCTGCTTATTTAGATAAAACCATGTTGAATCATTTGTCATATTTGACTTCATAATACGTGATAATACATTAGTGATTTGCCTGTTTTTTATTGATTTCAAAACTTTTGATAAGATTTCAATATTATTGGAATTACCAGATATTTGGTTTTCTTGAACTTTAATTTTCAAATCTGGAAATAAATTAAAAATTGAAGTTTTAATTTTTTCTGGATCCTCTGATGGATTTACTTCACAAAAAACTTGAATGCCAATTTTTGAATTCATTACTTAGCCCAGTTTTTAAAAATTTCAATTGCAGAATCTACTAATTGTTCTATTGTTACATTGTTATTTTCAATAGTTTCATCTGCAAGTTCAATAATTTCTTGTAATCCAATACCAATTTCACGATTGTCACGCTCCTCAAATTTTTCTCTTGTCAGTGGATCGTCAGATCTTTTTCGCTGACTTAGAAAGTTAAATCTAGTATCAGAAGATGCTTCTACTGCCAAGAGTTTCAGATCTCCAGTTTCTTTTAGAACATTGATTTCATGTATGGAACGTATGCCGTCAATAATTATAATTTCATGATCTGAGTTTTGTATTGGTTCTTTGATTAATTCTGCAACTGCCCCCTGACCATTTTTTTCTCTAAGTTCTAGCATTAATCTACCCAAGTTTTCTCCTGTGGGTTCAAGATTCCTTCGCTTAGCTTCTGCTCTAACTCCATCTCCAAGATTAAATGCCTGATAACCTTGTTCTTTTAATTTCGCCACAATAGTTGATTTTCCTGCACCTGGCATTCCAGTTAAACACACAACAAGTTTTGGCAACAGATTGTTTTTGAATGACTAGTCTATGAAGGTAGCGATAAATAATTACAAATATTTTATTTTTTATGAGAATATTCATTGCAATTGAAATTTCTGATGTAGAGATCCTAAAGAAAATTCAAACATTTCAAGAAGAATTCCAAATTGATGCAAAACCCATAAAAATTAACCAAATTCATTTTACTTTACAATTTTTAGGTGAGATTTCTGAAGAGAAATGTGAAGAGGTTAAACAACAGTTAAGGAGAATTACATTTTCCCAATTTAATTTATCATTAAAAGGAGTAGGTGTATTTCCAAATTTGAAAAATCCTAGAGTTGTCTGGATTGGAACTGATAAAATGGGGGCTGGAAAGCTAATCGAAATAACTAAAGAAATAGGAATGAAATTAGAGTCATTAGGTTTTGAGAAAGATAAAAAATTCAAGCCTCATTTGACAGTTTTTAGAATAAAACACAAAATTGATGATATTTCATTAAGAGTAAAAGAGTATGAAACAGTTGAGTTTGGAACCCAAGTTATAACAAAAATTAAATTAAAAAGAAGCATTTTAAGTCCAAAAGGACCAGAGTATTCAGATTTACTGGAGGTTAATGAAAATGAAAAATGAAATTTTAAAAAAAGCAAAAGAAGTTGCGATTCCAACTAATCAAGAAAGAAAAAAAGTTGATATTATTGCAAATCAAGTTTTTAGTTTAGTAAATAATGAAGCTGAAAAACAGAAATCTGTTGTGTCAGTACATTTTGGTGGATCTTATGCTAAAGAGACTTGGACCAGAGGAAAAATTGACATTGATATTTTTGTAAAATTTAAAACAACAACATCTGAAAAAAATTTCGAAAAACTTGGTAGAAAAATTGGATTTGATTCACTCAAAAAATTCAAACCGTATGTTCGATATTCTGAACATCCGTTTGTTGAAGCAAACATTGATGGAGTTGGAGTAAATGTAGTTCCTTGTTATGATGTAAAAAAAGATCATTGGAAAAGTGCAGCAGATAGATCAACGTTCCATACTGAATTCATGAGTGAGAAATTAACTGGATTAATGAAGGATGATATAAGAATTCTCAAGTATTTCTTAGAAATAAATGGAATGTATGGTGCAGAAATCGCAAAGCAAGGATTTAGTGGTTATGTATGTGAAGTTTTGGTTTACTATCTAGGAAGCTTTGAAAATGTCCTAAAGAAAATGGCCAATCTTCAAAACAATGAGATGATAGGTGAATCACCAAGAAAATTTGAATCGTCTATAGTGATAATTGATCCTATTGATAGAAATAGGAATCTTGGCGCAGCAATATCAATAAAAAACGTCACAAATTTCATTTTAATTTCTAGAAATTTCTTAAAGAAAAATTCAATTTCGTACTTTAAAGAAAAATCTAAAAGAAAAATTTCAAAAGAATTAGAAAAAAACATACTAGTAATAAATTTCAAATACAAAAAGAGAAGTGACGATATAATTTATGGCCAAATAAAAAGAGCAACAAGTTCGATTGAATCTCAGATGAATAAAGAAGGATTCAATGTTCTTAGAAATGATGCAATCGCATATGAAGAGAATAAAGCCAGTTTGTTATTTTTACTAGAATCAACATCAATATCAAAAAATGAGATTAGGACAGGTCCTGAAGTGTTTTCTAGTGAATTCTCTCGTAAATTTATTGATGTTAATTCTAAAAAGTCCAAATTAATGTGGACAAATAAGGATGGAAAATTACAATCACTACAAACTAGGCGATATGAGAATGCCAAGTCATTTCTTAATGATTTGATTAAAAATCATATTGGTGAATCAGGAATTCCAAAAGGTCTTAGGGCAGAATTTAAGACTGGATTTAAAATAACAAGTGGAAAAGACAAACAAAACACATCTGTTAAAAAGAGCATCTCGAGACTGTTAACTACAAATGAAACCGCATTTTCAATCAATTAGTGTTTTCACAAAAGACCCATACAAGAAAATTCTTGCATTCCCTAAACCAAAAGATTCAGAAATTAAAAAACGAATAAGCGAATTAAAAAAAATAGGAGTTTCTCATATTTCTTTTACAGGGCCACTACAAATTGAGAAATGCCAAATTCTTGGAAAAGGCTACGTTGGAATGGTTGTACTTGCTAAACAAAATAGTAAATTAGTAGCATTAAAGATTAGACGAATTGATTCACCAAGAAAAAATATGTCAAATGAAGCTAAATTACTAAAAATTGCGAATAAGATTGACGTTGGGCCTAGGTTTATCAAAAACTCGAAAAATTTTTTGATAATGGAATATGTAGACGGAGAGAAGATTATTGATTGGGCTAAAAAATCTGAAACAAAATCCAAGGAAATAGGTTCTGTAGTCAATAATGTTTTACGTGGATGTTACCTTTTAGACAATGCAGGATTAGATCATGGAGAATTAAGTACTATTGACAAACATGTAATTATTCAAAAAAATAAAAATACAATCATTGATTTTGAGAGTTCTAGTGTTAACAGAAAACCATCTAATGTATCAGGTGCAACACAGGCAATATTCATTGGGACAGGACTAGCTAAAATTATTCAAAAAAAAACAAAATTGCCTACAAAAACAAAGATTATTAATTTAATTCGACAGTATAAGAAAAACCCAACATTAGAAAATTTTGAAAAGATTACTCTTGGCTTGAAAATACAAAAACCAGGAAAATTTCTGAACGAAGTTTCTATTTTATCTGAAGACCGAAAACTTGGACCACTAGTGAAAAAGATTGGTCCGTGTACAATGAGAATTACAAAAAATCCATACCAAACATTAGTTGAAGCAATAATTTATCAACAATTATCTGAGGCCTCAGCCACGGCTATCACGAAGAGATTTCTAGAGATTTATGGAAAATTTCCTACACCAAAACAAGTAATTGATACGTCAAATAAGAGATTAAAAAATACAGGAATATCTAGTGTAAAAATCAATTACATTAAGGGATTATCAAAACAAATTCTTCAAAAGAAGATTGAATTTAATAAGATTGCAAAATTAAATGACGAACAAGTTACAGCAGAATTAACCAAAATTAAAGGTGTTGGAAATTGGACTGCACAGATTTATCTAATGTTTTGTTTACAACGAAAAGATGTTTTGCCGGTAGATGATCTGGGAATTAAAAAAGGAATTAGAGATTTGTTTTCATTAAAAGAATTGCCTACTACAAAAACCGTGGAAAAATTTTCAGAGAGATGGAGACCAAACCGTAGTATTGCCTGTTGGTATATGTGGAAGAATCAAAGAATTAATTCAATTGGTTAATGGGATCGGGAGGATTTGAACCTCCGACCTCCAGCACCCCAGGCTGGCATCATAGCCATACTAGACGACGACCCCTGAAAAATTTTACAAGTTATGAAATAATTAAATCGTGGTATCGTAAAATTATAGTATGAAAATTTGTTCAATTTGTAAGAAGATCTCTGGCACTGAAAGTGATCATTTAGACTGTCTAGAAAAAAGACGAATTGAATTGGAAGATGGTGGATTAAAAGAAAAGTTAGTGGAGAAGTTAGATCTGGATAAAGATCCAAACAATATAGGCAAAGAGATCAAAGCATTGTTAGGACATTTAAACAGAGAAAAAGAAACTAAAACTTAAACTTCTTGTGCAGTTGGTCTGATTAGAATTTCATTTACGTTCATGTGATTTGGCGCATCGATTGCAAAGATGATTGCATTTGAGATATCTGCAGCTTGTAATCCTTCCATTTCTTTGTGTTTTTCTACAAATGCTTGTAGAGATTCTTCAGTGATGGTGTTTGTTAATTCAGTCTGTACAACTCCAGGTTCTATACTGGTAACTCTAATGTTTTTTCTTACACTAAGTTCTTGCCTTAGACCTTCTGAGAATGCAGTTACTGCATGTTTTGTGGCACAATAAACACTTCCAGCTGGAAACACAATTCTCCCTGCTACAGATGAAATGTTGATTATATGGCCTGATTTTTTCTCAACCATTGTAGGTACAACTGCTGCAGTACAATACAACACACCTTTGATGTTTACATCCACCATTCTATCCCATTCATCAATTTTTAGGGATTTTACAAAACTTAGCGGCATCAAGCCTGCGTTATTTACCAAAACATCTACGGTTCCATACTTGTCAATTGCTTGTTTTACCAAATTATCACAATCGGCTTTTTTGGTTACATCCATTTCACAGATAATTATTTCTCCACCATCGCCAGTGATTTCTTTTTGTAGTGTTTCTAGTCTGTCTAATCTTCTTGCACCAGCAACTATCTTTGCACCTTTTTTTGCAAGTGCCTTTGCAGTTGAATAGCCAATTCCGCTAGAACCACCAGTGATTACTACAACCTTATCTTGAATCAAAACTAATCTAAAGCAAATTTTTGGGTGTAAATGTGTTTTCGTTTTTTAGAAGATATTGTAAATTTATTAAATGAAAAAACATACATGTATTATGCTTCCAGAAAAATGTGCATATTGTGGCGATATGGTTGACATACCTTTCGAATGCAATTACTGTAAAGATCCTTTCTGTGCAGAACATAGACTACCAGAAGATCATAGATGTGTAAAATTAACACAGATTAGAGCAAAAAAATTTGGTCAGCGTGGGGTAATTAGAGATGGAGGACCAAATTCATCTGGATTGAAAAAATTTTTTCGAAAATTCAAATAATTCTAATAATCTGATTTTGTTGGATCTTGCTTGGAACGACGTGCCTGATAAAATAACGTTACAGACAACGCTAACAAAACAAATGCTGATAGCCAATGTGGTTCTGCAAAAATGTGTTCGTCAGAACTGGTAGTAATCAAAGAAATAAAAATCGTATATGCAAAGACAAAACCTATCATAGTAATTCCTTGTACTGAGAGTTTAATCCAGGATGGAATGACTTGTCTTTTTCTATTTACGGTTCTGCTAAATATTTCTATGATGAATAATGCACCGACAGGATAAATCGTTAACAAAATAAAATCTATAATATCTACTGAACCTGGATGAGACATTTTCTTCTTATTTATCTATGTGAATTTTAACTGCCAAGTTTTTAGTAATTAATTCTTGTGCGTTTTCATTAGGTATTGTTGCAATATCTTCTGGTTTAAACGAACCATATTTTTCTGAATCAGCACCCAAAAATCCTTCAACATCTTTTAGAAATCTGACAGAAATAGGTTTTATTTTATTTTTTTTTGATATAGATTCCAAAACTTTAGTTTTCCCATTTAATGTACTAGATAATATCATTTCATTTCTTTCTTCCATTTCGTCACTTAACTCGATTACAAATTTTTCTTCATCAATTAATCCTGTTTTTGAGATACCTGTGGCTGCTTTCTCTAATCGGAATTTCATTATTAGTTGTGTTAACAAACTGGTTTTTTCAACAAGATCGTCTTTGATCTTTGCTTCTATCCCACTATATTCCTCAGTTCTTAATTTTCCAATAAATTGTGAAAGTGTTTTATAAAATTCTGAATTTATTTGCTGAATTTCACTATTTTCAATTTCACTTAAAGCCATTCTGTATAATTTGCCAAGATCAGGAATTTCTGTGTCAGACATTTGTATGCTAGTTAATCTTAAATGGCACGTTTAATTCTTTTAGTTTGTCGAAATTAAATGCCGTACAAAGTAATTGGTGGAAAAGCAACGCATGTCAAATATTCATCTGATGAGGTATTTTCACGAATAAAGCATGAGGGAATCAAGTTTATTGATCTTCAGTTTACTAGCCTGCCAGGCAGATTCCATCATACCACAATCTCAGCAGACACATTTACGCCTGAACAGATGGAAGACGGACTGCCAAAACTAGATGGATCCTCAATTGTTGGTTTTACCAGCATACATGATTCTGATCTTATCTTAAAGCCAGATCCAAGTACATTTGCAGTAATTCCTTGGATCGATGACAAAAAAACTGCGAGACTTCTTTGTGATGTCTATTGGGGAGGAGGTCGTGGAAGACTTGAAAATGATCCTAGAGGAATTTGCCAAAAAGCTGAGAAATATGTTACAACGCAAGGGTTTGATCATAGTACATGGGGACCAGAAGTAGAGTTCTTTGTTTTTGATAAAGTGAATTGGGATGTTTTAACACCATACAAAGGTCAGTCATATTCAATTGAATCGGTAGAAGCACCATGGAGTCAAGAAGGAACTGGTTATCCTATGGGATTACAGGAGGGATACTATCCTAGCACTCCATCTGATACATTAACTCCATTTAGGAATGAATGTGTTGATATTCTCAATAATAGTTTTGGAATTTTATGTGATAACCATCACCATGAGGTCGCAACAGCTGGTCAGTGTGAAATTGATATCAAGTATGATTACATGACAAATTCGGCGGATGGTGCACAGTCTTACAAATATGTTGTAAGAAACATTGCCCAAAAATTTGGAAAGGTTGCAACTATGATGCCAAAACCAATATCAATGGATTCCGGTTCTGGTATGCATACAAATGTTAGCCTCTGGAAAAATGATCAAAATTCATTTTTTGATGAAGCTTCAGACTTGGAGCTAAGTCAAGTAGGTCGTTATTTCTGTGGCGGTATAATGTCTCATGCAAAAGCTCTTACAGCAATTACAAACCCAACAACAAATTCCTATCATAGATTAGTTCCAGGTTATGAGGCACCAGTTTACATTGCATGGAGTTCAAGTAATAGATCCGCTACAATAAGAATTCCAGCTCACTTTAAAGGTCAAAAATATGCGTTTATGAAAAGATTGGAGTATCGTGTTCCTGATCCTGCTTCAAATCCATATCTAGTATTTTCTGCAGTTTTAGCAGCGGGTCTAGATGGAATAAAGAAAAAAATGGATCCTGGTGATCCAGTTCAAGAAGACATTTACAAAATGTCAAGATCAGAAAGAAAGAAGCGTGGAATTGATACACTTCCAGCAAATCTTGGAAGAGCTTTAGATGAATTAGAAAGTGATAGAAAATTCCTATCTCCAATCTTCAGCACACCTGTTTTAGATAAGATAATTGATTTAGAAAGACGGGATCAGAGAGAAATCTCTATCAGACCCCATCCTCATGAATTTTATCTTTATTTCGATGTTTAGTAGTTTAAAAAATTAATTTTTAGAAATCTTACATCATTCCGCCCATATCAGGCATACCCATTCCTGGTGGCATTCCACCCATACCTCCCATTCCTGGTGGCATTCCTCCTTCTGCTCCTGGTGGTGGACCTGCTGATTTAGCTGTTGCAATAACATCATCAATTCTTAATATCATACAAGCTGCTTCAGTTGCTGCAGATACAATTTGCTCTTTGACTGCTAATGGTTCGATAATATCACTTGTTTTCATATTTCCTACTCTAGCCTTCATTACATCAATTCCTACCCATTTGTCGCCCTTTACTTGCTTTGAGCGCAAATTTGTTAGTGTATCAATAGGATCCATGCCTGCATTTTCTGCTAAGGCTAATGGAATTGATTCTAATGCGTCTGCAAATTTTTCTGCAGCCAATTGCTCACGTCCTTCGAGTGATTTTGCCCATGAACGGATTTTTGTTGCTGCAAATGTTTCTGGTGAACCACCACCTGCAACAATAGCAGGCTTTTCCATTACATCCTTTACAACCATAAGAGAATCATGAATTGATCTTTCAACTTCGTCTACTACTCTTTGTGAGCCAGCACGTAGTAGGATGGTTACAGATTTTGGGTGTCGGCATCCCTCTACGAATACCCATTTGTCTTCCTCAATTTTCTTTTCTTGGACTGATTCAGCGGCGCCTAAATCTTTTTCAAAGAGATCATCAAGATTTGTTACTATTCTTGCACCAGTAGCTTTTGCAAGTTTTGTCATATCGCTTTCTTTTACACGTCTAACAGCTAGTATTCCAGCCTTTGCAAGATAATGCTGTGCCATGTCATCAATTCCTTTTTGACATGCAACAACAGTTGCGCCAGAACCAATTACTTTGTCAACCATAGTTTTCAACATTTTATTTTCCTCATCAAGGAAAGACTTCATCTGTTGTGGGTTTGAAATATTGATTTTAGCGTCTGTCTCAGTTTTGTTAATTTCAAGTGCGGTGTTAAGTAAGGCAATTTTTCCATCAGCCACTTTTGTTGGCATTCCGGAATGAACAATTTCTTTGTCCAAAACTATGCCCTGGATAATTTCAGATGCCTTGATTGAACTACCTGATTTCTTTTCAACTTTAATGTCATCAATGTCTGCTGTGTATTTTTCGCCGCTTCTTTCTGCTATTGCTAAAACAGATTTTACGACCATGTCAGCCAACTGGTCTGAATCCTTTCTGACAAGTTTTGTCTGCATTGATGTTTTTGCAATTTTTAACAAGTATGATTTATCATTTGGAGAAATTTCTTCGGAAAGATCTTTCAAGAATTGTTTTGCTTTCTTGCCAGCCTTTCTGTAACCATCTACGATGATTGTTGGGTGAACGTCCTGTAGGATAAGTGACTCTGCGTGTTCTAAGAGTGCTCCTGCAAGGACTACTGCTGATGTTGTTCCGTCACCAACTTCATTGTCTGTTGTCTTTGAAATTTCAACAAGCATTTTGGCTGCTGGATGTTGTACATCTATCTCTTTGAGAATTGTAGCACCGTCGTTTGTAATTGTAACATCGCCTAATGTGTCAACTAGCATTTTGTCCATGCCTCTAGGACCCAAACTGGTATGAACTATTTCTGCGATAATTTTAGCAGCTGCAATGTTGTTTTTTTGTGCGTCTCTGCCTTTTTGCTCAGATGCACCATCTTTGAGTAAAACAACTGGCATGTTGCCTTTTGGAGTTTGTGCTGCCATATACCAAAAAAGTTGTTTTTGATCATTTATACGTTATTTTTTCAAATTCTAACAATTTGAAAAAAAGATCGCTGGTCTTAAATTAGGAAAATGATGCTGAAATACATGACAGAGACACCAAAGGAATCTTATGAAAAGGTGTTTTCCAGTCTCGAAAAACACCATAATTGGTTTGAAAATTCAATTCCTTTGATTGCCAGTGAAAACATCCCAAGTCCGGCTGTAAGAGAGGCTGTCATGTCTGATTTTGGTAATAGATACGCAGAGGGCTGGCCTGGTGAGCGAGTCTACGCAGGATGTACCCACATTGATGAAGTTGAGATTCAGTGTATGGAGTTAGCTAAAAGACTGTTTGACGCTGAATTTGCAGACGTCAGAGCCGTTTCTGGAGTTGTTGCAAATCTGGCAATTTATTCATCATATTCAAATCCCGGTGATGTTATGATGGCATCATCTATTCCAGCTGGTGGTCACATATCACATGGAAAAAAGGAACACTCCGGAACTGCCGGTCTGGTCCACGGTCTTGATATTGAATTTTTTGCCTTTGACCCAGAAGAGATGACACTTGATGTTGATAAGACAAAAGCCAAGGTTGAAGATTTGAAAAGCCAAAACAGGCTTCCAAAGATTGCCATGTTTGGTGGTTCAGTTTTCCTGTTTCCTCATCCTGTAAAAGAACTGGCTGACTTTTTGAAAGGCCATGACATGCACATCAATTATGATGCAGCCCATGTTGCCGGTTTGATTGCCGGCGGAAAATTCCAAGACCCACTACGGGAGGGAACTGACACAATGACCATGAGTACCCACAAGACCTTGTTTGGTCCTCAGGGAGGCTTGGTTTTGGGATTTGACAGGCATGAAGAGTCAATCAAAAAGGCAATGTTTCCTGGTCTTACCAGCAGCCATCACATTCATCACATGGCTGGAAAAGCTGTTGCTTTTGCAGAAGCTTTGGAATTCGGTAAAGACTACGCAGCACAGACAATTAATAACGCAAAGGCTTTGGCTGCAGAACTCAACAATGTTGGTTTCAAAGTTTTAGGTGAGAAACGAGGATATACAGAATCTCATCAGACTGTTGTCAATGTTTTAGATTATGGCGATGGCGGAACAATCGAAGCTGATTTGGAAAAGGCAAACATCATTGTCAACCGACAATTAATTCCTGGTGACTTGAAGGCAAACCGCCACTACATGCATCCGGGCGGAATCAGACTTGGAACCTCAGAGATTACACGACTTGGCATGAAGGAATCTGAGATGAAGGAGATTGCCTC
>ENA-UPTF01001113-UPTF01001113.1-marine-metagenome-genome-assembly--contig:-NODE-1113-length-17478-cov-2.886673_pt1 | contig 17478 bp, 16 predicted proteins | sample MGYA00238166_ERZ767019 | MGnify/ENA primary metagenome ERZ767019 (study PRJEB28930, sample SAMN06266391) | marine metagenome | isolation source: Sea water from 250 m depth | place: Atlantic Ocean...
AGCTGCGTGTACACGCGTTGCCATGTCGGCGATGGACCACTGGACGCCTTGGAAATCAGCCAGGTGATTTGCAAACGCAGTACGCTTCTTGACGTATCCTAAAGCCTCATCGTATGCAGCTTGTGCAATTCCCACGGCTTGTGCTGCGATGCCGATACGGCTTGTGTTTAGCACCTCCATAGCCGATCGAAAGCCGTTTTGTTCGCTACCAATGAGGTTCGTCACTGGCACGTGACAGTCTTTGAAGACGACTTCCGCTGTCGACGATGCCCTGATACCCATCTTGCCGGGCATCTTGTTCACCGCTATGCCCGGCGTGTCGGCATCAACAATCAAAGCGATTACGCCCTTGGATCGCAAGCTTGGGTTCAGTGTTACAAGCACCACGAATACATCAGCTTCTACGGCATTTGTGATGAAAATTTTTGTGCCGTTGATGACGTAGTCGTCACCATTCCGCACAGCCATTGTAGTAATACCTGCGGCGTCGCTACCTGCATCGGGCTCGGTAAGGGCGAAAGCTCCTATCTTTTCTGCAGTAGCCATTGGCGGGATGTACTTTCGTTTGTGTGTATCGCTCCCGTAGCGATAGATATATTGGGTGGCAAGTGAGTGATGTGCGACGTAAATGGTACTTGTGCCTACACACCCACGCGCTAATTCCTCAACAACTGCCGCGGTTTGGCGCATGGCACCGCCGCCGCCCCCGTACGAAGGGTCTATGCCTAGGCCAAACAGGCCAAGGCTCGCCATCTCTTTGATGTTATCGGCGGGGAAAGAACCGCTCTGGTCATAGTTTGCTGCACGCGGTGCCAAACTTCTTTGAGCGAAGTCACGTACAGTTGACTTCAGAAGGAGTTCATCTTCGGTTAGAAGGGTGTTATTCACTTGTCTGCCATTCGAGATCGGTACGGGGTATGACGTCTTGATTCATTGCCCAACGAGGGTAGTAGTCATGAACTTCGAATCCTGACGCAGGGGTACCTAGCGATTGTGGTGGGATTTTGAAAGGTCCCTTTTTTGCGTCAATCGTTTGGAATCCATACCGTAAGCCGTTTGCTCTCAGGGTACGTGCTGATGGGATATTGAAGTGTCCCACTGTTGCGAAAGGGATCCTGCTATTTCCTAGAATCCACTGCGCTGCAGCGTTTACTACGGCACGTCCTAGACCACGACCCTTCACGTCGATAGCCACTTCCATGCCGATTTCCAATAACGGCGGAGCATGGTTCCCGATACTAGCCATCGCTAGTAAACGTCCGCTATCGTAGACTCCAAAGCTAGTCACCGCGTCGGGTACACAGTGCCAGAATTGACGATAGTCAACAGCAGCTCTTTGGGAGTCTGTCATCTCGATAGGTCGGTCATCTGTTTTTCGTGGGACGGTTTCTTCGTCTCCGAACATAAACAGCTGTGGGCCGAAGGGTGTAAAGCCATGGGGCAGCAGCGCTCGGGCTAGTTCGTAACACCCGAACGAGGAAAAAATCATGTCTGAGTTAAGATTCGCAACGATCGGTTCCAAGTCGGTTGCAATGATTGGAGGTGCCATTACCGCTGATTTACCACCATTGGCAACACTCAGAATCCACGAGTCTGCATCAGGAGTCACGGTTGATAGTACTGGGACTGGGTAGGGTTGTAGCGCAGAAAAAGGTATTCCTAGGAAATGATGGATCCATGGTTCGATTCGTCCATATAGAGCGTCACTGATCATCATAACTGGGAAACCTCGTCTTAATTTTGAATGAGGACAAGTTATTGGGTTCTATCGATGTTCTCCGAACACGTTACGGAACACGCCTGCGATCTCACCTATAGTTGCGTATGCCTCAACGCAGTCGAGTATTACCGGGAAGGTATTATCTGTGCTTCGTGCAATTCCCTCAAGCCGGCGCAAACAACTTGCAGTTACCTCATTATCCCGATCTTGTCGGACTTGTTTAACACGGTCAATTTGTCGATTAGTTTGTTGGGGGTCGATTCGCTGAATCTTATCGATAGGCGGGGCCTTTGTCTGATACTGATTAACTCCCACTATAGTTCGTTGCTGCTCCTCAATCTCGCGCTGAAGTTGATAGGCACTCTCATGGATCTCTCCAGTCTGAAATCCGGATTCCAATGCAGCTACGCTACCGCCTAACTCATCAATCTGTTGTACGTATGCAAGGACACGCTGCTCAATGTCATCAGTCAGGCTTTCGATGTAGTAAGAGCCTCCAAGCGGGTCGACTGTGTCCGCAACACCCGATTCGTGGGCGATGATTTGTTGTGTACGGAGCGAAAGCTGTGCCGATTCCTCTGTTGGAAGAGCAAGGGCTTCGTCTTTTGAGTTTACATGCAGAGACTGAGTACCCCCCAGAATTGCTGCCAGTGCCTGCATAGTTGTCCTAACGGTGTTGTTCTCTGGCTGTTGTGCCGTGAGTGCCACACCCGCTGTTTGAGTATGGAACCTGAGACGCCAAGAGCGCGGATCCTGAGCACTGAACCTGTCGCGCATTATCTTAGCCCAGATACGACGAGCTGCCCGGAATTTTGCTACTTCCTCGAAGAAATTGTTCTGTGCGACGAAGAAAAATGATAGACGAGAGGCGAACGCGTCGACGTCAAGCCCAGCTTTGATCGCAGCGTCGACATAGGCTATCCCGTTAGCAAAGGTGAATGCTAATTCTTGTACAGCTGTCGCACCAGCTTCACTTATGTGGTATCCACTGATACTTATGGTGTTCCAGTTCGGAAGGTATTCGCTACAGTACTGAAAGACGTCTGTAACGAGGCGCATCGACTGGTTTGGCGGGTAGATATGCGTGCCCCGGGCAATGTATTCCTTAAGGATGTCGTTCTGTATGGTTCCGTTCAGGTTCACGGGGTCTACACCCTGTCTCTTACCTACGGCGATGTAAAGTGCTAGCAATATCGATGCTGTTGAATTAATCGTCATCGAGGTGCTGACTTTACCGAGCGGTATATCTTTGAAGAGTATCTCCATGTCCGCAAGACTTGAGATGGGCACACCTGCGCGTCCAACCTCGCCCAAGGCTAGTGGGTGGTCGGAGTCGTAACCAGTCTGCGTTGGTAGATCAAAAGCCACACTTAGTCCAGTCTGGCCCTGTTCCAGTAGATAGCGGTACCGCCGATTCGATTCTTCTGGTGATGTGAGGCCTGCGTATTGACGCATAGTCCATAGCTTGCCTCGATACATATTTGGTTGAATGCCTCGGGTGAATGGGTATTCACCTGGGTAAGAGATCTTCTCCTCGGAAGTGTCTGTTATGTCCTCAGGTGTGTAGACTGGTTCTATCTCAATATCGGAAGAGGTTTTAAACCGGTCTTGCCTTTCACCAAACCGGGCCGTAGCATCCTTGAGAGTTGAATCCTGCCACTCAGACTTGGATTTGCTGCTCATGCGCCCACCGTTAGTTTGTGGCCTGCTACCTCAGCCTGTTGTAATTCCGTATGTCGTGCTGTCCAGTGCATGTTGATTTCCTACCCCAAAGGGACGCCACCGAGACCGGGTTCCGTCATCGAGGAGGCGTCAAGAATTTCGTCTAACTCAGTCTCTGAAAGAGAGGTTTGACGCAAGGCTACCTCTTTGACCGACTCTCCTGTTTTACCAGCCTCCTTTGCGATGGCCGAGGAGGCATCGTAGCCTATATGAGGAACCAAAGTTGTCACTATTGCCAGGCCGTTCTGTACCATGTCGGGACCCGTAGTAGTTGGATTGATCCCTGATATACATTGGTCAGCGAGGTTGCGAGTGGCAGTCGTAGCAATATCTATTGACTCCAACAGGTTGTGAGCAGCAATGGGCATCATAACGTTTATTTCGAAATTCCCCGACTGACCAGCAATCGTAATAGTTGTGTCATTACCTATTACCTGAGCTGCAACTTGGCAAACAGATTCAGGAATCACAGGATTGACTTTGCCGGGCATAATCGAACTACCTGGTTGTACCGCTGGTAACTCGATTTCGCCGATACCAGCTCGTGGCCCTGAACCCAACCACCTTATATCGTTAGCTATCTTCATAAGACTGACTGCAATGGTCTTCAGTGCACCACTGCACTCGACTATAGCGTCAAGCGAACTTTGCGCTTGGAAGTGGTTTGTCGTCTCACGAACCATGAAGCCATTGATCTCCGTGAGTTTGTCACAAACAAGTTTGGCGAACTCAGGATGGGTGTTGACTCCTGTACCAACCGCTGTGCCTCCCAGAGCAACCTCTGATATCCGATCCAATGAAGCGCGCAGCCTGTCGATACCCCGTTCGATTTGGCCAGCATAGCCCTCGAATTCTTGCCCTAGGCGTACAGGTGTAGCGTCCTGAAGGTGAGTTCGACCAGTTTTTACCACAGGCAGGAATTCAGTGGCTTTCAAAGAGATTTGGTCGTGCATGTGTTGGAGAGCGGGTATGAGTCTGTTATGAATGCCATCCAGAGCAGCTAAGTGAATGGATGTGGGGATTACGTCGTTGGAAGACTGTCCAATATTGACGTGGTCATTTGGGTGTACAGGGTCGCGAGAGCCTAGTTCACCACCAAGAATTTCTATGGCTCGGTTCGATATCACCTCGTTCGCATTCATGTTTGTTGAGGTACCGGAACCTGTTTGAAAGATGTCCACTACGAACTGATTGTCGAACCTACCGTCAATTACCTCCTGGGCCGCCTGTGCGATTGCGTTAGCTAGAGTGCTGTCGAGGAGATTGAGGTCACTGTTAACTTGGGCCGCTGATTGTTTTACTTGGCCGATAGCACGGATGAAAGATCGAGAGAATCGGAGGTTACTGATAGGGAAGTTGACTACAGCTCGCATCGTCTGTGCGCCATAGTAGGCGTCCGTTGGTACCTGAAACTCTCCCATAGAGTCTCGTTCAATTCTGTAATTCTTTTGCGACATACTTACTCCTCGAAAAATTACTGGAATGGCGTTGGAATTTTGTCTTTATGCCACGGGAAAATATAACTAGGATTGTTCACGAACCTGCGCATACCTAGGGTCATGCGAATTGACGTTGATGGAGGTAATTCTACGGTCACGTACTGTGAATCTTCTACTACTCTTTTCTCTGAGTCGCCATCGGCGTATGAGATGCTGGTGAACTCGTGTTCACAAAAAGCTCCAGCTTGAACTATTAAATTACGTGGTTCATCGGCATTTAGGTTCACGAGGTGTATACCTACGTGTTCAGGTCCAAGGCTGTCCACTAAGGCAGCAACATCGCGAGGGAGGCCAGGCCTCTGGCGGACGTTGTCAAAATAACGCACAGTTGCGCGCAGGAGGCCTCCATTGTAGATGGTCTGTGGAGCGCCCAGCGTCACTTGAGTGAGTGCCTTTGTAAAGATTGGGTTATCGATATTAGGATTGTCTCGGATTAGCATCTCTGGAGTCCGATCATCATTCATTACCTTGTCGAAAGCCTGCACGACATTTTGATAGTCTGCACTTAGGGCTTTAAAGGGCCAGTCAGGATTCTTACCATCGTAGTACTGGAACCGAGCACGTTCAAACTCACCATTGCCTTTCTCTCCGGTAACGGGTGAATCATTCCAATCGTTCTCAACGTCTCCTTCACGAACCATGGCGATAATTTCGTAGTCCTCCTTCGACATCGACCCGTGATATAAGTGCGCGATTTCTTCCATTCTCATGGGTGCCGGTGTAGGTCTAGCGTTGTGCGAGTCACCTTGGTATTGCCAGCCTTCTGGGCCGTAAGAAGTAGGGACCATAAGTTGACCGTCCTCGCGTCTGAACGATGCATCAAGTAGGGCCTTAATCTGGTTGCGCATCAGAGCGAGATAATCCATATCACGAGATAGTAAGTGTGCACACTCAGTGGCCGTATTAACAGCGTGGAATAAATTGCCATAGCCCCGGTAGTGGTTCCAACCATAAAGCCCACCCCAGAACTGGCCCTCACGCAGTTCCCCTGTCTTGCCAGTCGGCCCCACATTGTCAGGGATTAATCCTCCATTCGCATCAGCACGCTCTGACCATACATCCACGTAGTCGAGTACCCAGTTCTTGTATTTTTCGTCACCGGTGGTTAGGTATGCATTCGTAACTAGTGCAGTTGCACAAAGGTTGTTGGCGATATCCCCGTTCAATACAACGTGGTTGAAAAGGTTAACGATCTCCTCAGCTTTCTGCGGATCGTCGTACCATGCATAGTCAAGATCCTTGACCACGGGGTAGAGGCTTGCTCTCGTTCCCATGGACTTACGGGACCAGCGATCAGGATGTTTTTTGGGGTGACCACCGTGGAGCCAAAATTTCACTTCGTCCAAGTCACATTTTAGCTGTGGACCCTGGCTACTCTGCATCGGAGAGCGAATAATTTTGTGTTTAGGGTCCCAGTTAGGTGCTTCTGGATCCTCACCTATGTAGAGAGCTGCGAATTGTCGAGCTCTCCTTACATTTTCCGATATCGTTGGGTCTGCCAAGCATAGATGGTAAAAGGCCTGGTTTCCTTCGCCTTTGTGGTGCCACTCTGCCCCATGGGATATACCGAGATTGTAGTATTCATTATGGATCTGTGGAGTGAACTCGTTGTGAACTCGACTCTGATAACTGTCATCCCAAAAGCGCGTGATGCCGTTCCATTGGTTGAGTGCTAGATTCAGGATATTGTCATTGCCGCCAATCGTATAAAACAGTCCCCAGTTGTAAGCGCGCTCGTATAGGTCGTCAACGTCGTCGGTGTAATAGGGGGTACTGCTTGCTTCATAGAAGTGATCCATGACAACAGGGGCAGATCGCTCCATTAGGTCTATCAGTTGGCGTTCTAAAACTGCCCAAGGTGGAGGAGCGGTAACGTCAGTCGCTCTGATAGTTGCGAGGTTCATGGTCAGTCCTCCAGTATTCAGATCAAAACGTTATCTATCAGCCGAGTGTCACCAATATATACAGCTAGCGCTACAAGAGCATGACCATCGAATTCACCTAGTTTATCGAGACTGTCTGCATCTACGATGCTTACGTAGTCAATCCGGGCTAAGGGTTCCGATTCAATCAACGCTATCATATCGCGCTTTATGTCAGATGGGTTTGTTCTACCGGACTCCTCTGCTAACAGAAGAGCTCGGTGTAAAACTGTGGCAGCTTTCCGCTCCTCTGGGTTCAAGTATTGGTTACGACTGCTGAGGGCTAGCCCATCGGGTTCACGGACAGTTGGACAAACTACAATCTCGACACCAAGGTTCAAATCGTTATTCAACCGTTTGATTACGAGGTTTTGTTGGGCATCTTTCTGGCCCAAATATAGTCTGTCAGGCCGGATGATAGATAGCAGCTTACACACAATAGTAGCTACACCTCGGAAGTGATTCGGTCTATACGATCCTTCCATTTTTTCGCTGATTTGCTCCACTTCAATGTGAGTCTTGAATCCCTCCGGATACATTTCGACGGTGGAGGGAGCAAATATGAAATCAACTCCAGTACCATGCAGTAGATTCAAATCATGTTCCATTTCACGTGGGTATCTTCCAAAGTCCTCGGATGGGCCAAACTGAGCGGGATTCACAAAAATGCTGACAACTGACGTTTGGTTTTCTTCTTGAGCCCGTTGGATTAGGGATATGTGCCCTTCATGGAGTGCACCCATGGTAGGAGTTAGCGACATAGGACGCTCGACTGAGCGTGTCGCACCTCGAAAATCGGCTACTGTGGTAATGACTTCCATCGGTACTACTTAGCCCTAAAACTCTCTTCGTGGCTGGGGAATCCACCCGATTGAACATCGGATATGTATTGGTTCGTTGCTTCAGTGATGACCTGTGCGAGGTCAGCATATTTGCGGGCATGCTTCATTTCTCGACCAGATTGGATACCTAGCACGTCGTGAATGACCAATACTTGACCATCGCAATGTATGCCAGCACCGATGCCTATGGTAGGAACTTGAATTTTACCGGTAACGGTTCTCGCAAGGTCTTCAGGAACCGTTTCGAGAACCAGTGCGTACACGCCAGCAGCTTCAAGAGCGACGGCGTCCTCGATGAGTTTTTGTGCGGTTTCCTGTGTACGACCCTGGACACGGTATCCACCAAACTGGTTTACAGACTGAGGCGTCAAACCGATATGGCCCATAACTGGGATACCGGCTGCTACCAACTCTTTGACAGTATCAACAAGTCGTCGTCCACCCTCAAGTTTGACTGATTGAGCGCCTGACTTAAGTAACGTTCCGGCATTACGAAGGGCATCTGCGATATTAGTTTGATAACTCATGAAGGGCATGTCCGCTACGATATGTGCCGTTTCTGTGCCTCGTACTACGGCTCGGAGATGATGGGTGATGTCCTCCACAGTTACTGGGACAGTGTTGTCATAGCCTAGGACGTTGTCGCCTACGCTATCGCCGACTAGGATTATAGGAATACCCGCGCGCTCAATCAGGTTTGCGAAGGGGTAGTCGTAGGCGGTTAGCATTGGCAGTTTCTCGCCTCGTTTCTTGTAGGCTTGTAAGTCACGAATCGTTAGTCTCATGGTAGCCTCCCGTTGCTTGCCTCGATTAGCATCTCTCGGATTTCTGTTATCTTTTCCTCTGGTGCTACTTCTTTCTCGGCTGCTATGCCGAGACCAGCCAGTAGCATGCTGCAGTAGGCTGGTAGTAGTTCTGGAGCTTGAAGACTAATCGACTGGATATGTTTTTTGATTGTGCCAACGTCACCTCTGACATGTGGACCTGCAGCTGCAGTAGGTAACCCCTTGCTACTTAGAGAGATAGCAGTCCCTTTAGTAATGGGGGTTAGGGCTTTGAGGGCATCGTTACGTGGGATCTTAAATTCACGTTCCCAGGAATCTGCAATGGCTCCAAGTAGAGTGTTAAGTATTCCTCCCGCCATCACGACCGTGCCATGGTAAAGAGGTTTGTGCTCTGGACGTAAGAAAATCGGATTGCCTCCAAGCGCTGTAGCTAGGTGTTCGAGAGTTGCCCTTGTGTCGCCGTCCCCTTCTATAGCAAATGTTGAACCTGGCAGTGATTCGACTGCTTCTGAAACGGATGAGAAGGTTTGGCATGGGTGGAAAGCTCCAGGTACTGCCCCGTACTGTCTTACGGGCTCGAGCACATCAAGAGAGGCAGCTCCTGAGCAGTGGATGACTGTCTGACCCTTCCTCCATCTAATCTTAGATGCGATCTGCCCGATGGCGTCATCTGAGGTCGTAACGAAGATAATTTCTGCATTATCTGCGGCAGACTGTAATTCGGGATACGCGACACACCCAGGTACAAGCCTCGCCAGGCTTTTCGCCGATTCGAAAGTCCTGCTCGCGGTCGAATTAGTGATGTAGCCTTTGTTGAGCATGGCCAAAGCTAGGGTTTTCCCAACTGAGCCAGCTCCAATTATCCCGATAGGTGTTTGATAGTTAATCATGAAGTAAATCCTGATATGTGGTCATAGGGAATTAATATTAGGTCACTGATTATGGTATCCAACAGCTTTGGCCACTCCACTGATTATTGCGTCCCCCACGCACTTTACTACTGCTGCTCCGATTCGAGTCATGTCAGGTTCGCCCTTGATATTGCCAGTGGCAAGTCCAAAGATCGTGTCACCATCATATGGAGTATGTGCAGGCCTAACCGCTAGAGCGACGCCGTTGTGAGCGACCGCTGCGAGTTGGTTTGTTTGAACTTTACTGAGGGTAGCGTTGGTAGCTACGACGCCTATAGTGGTGTTGGTTCCAAAAGGTTGTGGAGAGACATAGTCGATGGCCAATAATTCTTTAATTGAGTCCCCCATTTCGCCGTTAGCGAGTCGTGGGCCAGATATAATTCGCCCATCGTCAGGGTTGTAGATACCGCCGACGGCGTTTACTACCACGATGGCGCCAACCACGAGGCCATCTCCAAGATCAACACTCGCACTGCCAACGCCACCTGGCTGGGTATTTTGCGGTCCCAGAAGTTTTGCTACAGTCGCACCGGTGGCTGCTCCTACGTTGCCTTCTTCAATGGGACCGTCAGATGCGTTCAGACAGGCTTGATATCCTTCTTTCTCCCCGGGATATGCATTGCTACGTGCAACTCCCTGGTCAAATATAATTGCTGCCGGTACGATTGGTACTTGGATGGATCCCGCGTTGTACCCTATGCCTCTCTCTTGCAGATAGTTCATTACGCCGGTTGCTGAAGCTAGTCCGTAGGCGCTTCCGCCGCTGAGCATGAACGCATTCACTGTAGGGACGTGTGATTGAGGACGTAGCAAATCCGTTTCACGTGTGCCTGGTGCTGAGCCCCGCACGTCCACACCACCCACTGCCCCTTCCGGGCAGAGAATTACGGTGCATCCCGTTAAGTTTTCCGTGTCGGTGCAGTGCCCAACCGTGATGCCAGTTATATCGGTGATCCCGCCGGTCATAAAAAAAGCCTCCCAATCGTGGGAGGCGAGCGATGCAATCAGAATGAATCATCGTACACAAGTACGCGTGTTCGACTGGCGCTCACCGTTCCCTTAGGATTGGCTGCACCTAATATTTTAACAGGTGTGTGTTGGGAACGTTATGAAGCGGAGTACTTGGGGATTGAATCAGAAAGGTTTAAGGCCCCGCTAGACGTAACAAGAACATTATCCTCGATACGAATTCCTATACCCCTGAAGTGAACCGGTGTATCTGTGGCCTGGTGTCCAAAATAGATGCCCGGCTCGACGGTCAAGACCATACCCTCTTGGAGAGGCGATGGCTCATCATCTTGCTTATAAGCACCAGTGTCGTGTACGTCTAGGCCAAGCCAATGAGACGTTCCGTGCATATAGAATGGCATGTACTTACCCTCTTCAATAATGCTATCGACAGATTCATGAAGTACCCCCAATTCAACCAGTCCCTTCGCAATAACCCTAAGCGCCTTATTGTGTATATCGCGAATGGTTACACCCGGAGCGACCTCGGCGATCGCATGCTCCTGTGCTTCTAGGACAATGGAATATACGGCCTGCTGCTCCGGTGTGAAACGACCATTAACCGGCCAGGTACGAGTTATGTCCGCTGTGTAGGAGTGCACCTCGGCACCAGCATCAATCAGGATCAAATCCCCATCAAGCATTTGACGTCTATTGGTGACATAGTGGAGGATACATGCCTTCTCGCCTGACGCGACTATTGAGGGGTACCCGTTGCGGATCGAGCCTAGTCTACGGAACTCGTTCTCCAAAGCAGATTGAACCTCGTATTCGTAGACACCTGGCGCTGCAGTTTGAACTGCTGCCTCGAAACCCTTGGCAGTTACCTCAATAGCACTCTCGATAGCTTTAATTTCCTGAGACGTTTTTATAAGACGCATTTGCCCGATGGTTGGTTCAGGGTCAATGATCTCCTTGATGTACTTGCCATCCCGCTGGCCGGTTAACCGGCGATTTGTAGTTAGTTTCATAATGAGTTCATCCATTTTAGTATCGCTACCAAGCGAATAATGGAGCGTCTCGATGCCCTCTAGTAGTTCCGGCAATTTTTCGTCCAACTCCTCTAAAGAGAAAGCTTTGTCCACCCCTATTTCTGTAACGCCGTCAACACCAGCACGGGTGCCAACCCATACCTCGTATGCAGGGTCAAATGGGTTCACGAACAGTACGTACGGTTCGCTAGCACCTGGTCTAAGGATAGCTACCGCATCAGGTTCCTCGAACCCGGTTATATACCAGAAGGTTGATTTCTGACGAAACTCGTAGTCGACGTCGTGGTTGCGGACGACACTGTGCCCAGCGGTCAGGATCGTGGCGCCGTTTGGCATGGATTCCATAAGGCGTTTGCGCCTAGCGGCGAACTGATCAGGGGATAATTGAGGGTAATTGATCGTCATAGACGCCTCCAACCGAGTACAGGCTATTCTTGACACTGACAGTTACTCAGAGTACAACAAGACCTTCTCAGCTACCACCGGAGATAGTCAAATGACAGATCGTCAACGCTACACTATAGAACCAGAAGGAGTTCATCCTCCGACTGGCAAGTACTCTCACGCTGTCAGGGTCCGTGGGGGAGAGTTGCTAGTGATTGCGGGCCAAGTTCCCATTGACGTCAATGGTCACATTGTGGGTGTGGGTGATATTGCGTCGCAGACTCCAATCGTCTTTGAGAACATTACAAAGGTCCTAGAGAGCGCTGGAGGATCTTTTGCTGATGTCGTAGAACTGACCTACTACATAGTTGGCCGTGGGAATGTCGTAACCTTTATAGAGGCACGTACTGCGATCTTTGAACGGTTATTTCCCGACGGTGCACATCCACCTGCCACTTTGGTTGTCGTAGATGGACTTGCCAACGAAGCGTTTTTAGTAGAGATCTCTGCACTGGCGGTATTACCCTGATCTACGATGGACACGCTTATTGCGCTCAGGCTCCTGTTGCCAAAGGTGGATTTGAAGATCCTGAGGAATTCAATCAGTTTCTACAACTAATGATGGCCACGGCTCGTCAGCAGCCGGTCTGGCGTAAAAACGATAGAAGCCCAAGTGATTCGAGCGGGCTTGTGGATCCCCTTCACTCGTGGGAATTTGAAGGCTTGCGAAATGCTCGCTTTGCTGATGTTGATCACGGGAAGGTTGAATGGGATGTTGATGGTGAAACATACGTTAAACAGGCTTTACCCACTCACTTACAAAACTTGACGTATTCCCCTGAAATGCTGGTCGCCGAGATGGACTACGCCGGTGTGGATATGGCGCTACTCCACCGGACGCCGTATATGAGTAAGTCGAACAAATACATAGCCGAATGCGTTCAAGCATTCCCTGAGCGTCTTCAAGGTCTCGCCTATGTTGATGATTGGCTTATCCCTACAAAGCCCGACGCCTCGATTGCCCAATTAGATCATGCGATAAACGTTCTAGGATTACATGGTTATCAGTTCATGCGACACCACCTGGATCTCTATGGTGTTAATGATCCTTGGGACGGCCCCAGGTTCTCTCCGTTTTGGGATGCGGTGGAATCACTTGGGATCCCCGTGTTTTTTACACTCGGAGCTGATACCTATGAAAGCTACCTTGACGAGATGAAGAGGTTGCGTAGGTGGATGGAACGTTATCCTGACGTGGTAGTTGTTCAGACGCACGGTTTCAACTGGAGGTTATTTTCTGATGGGACTAGTTTAGAAGTTCCCGACGAGGTCTATGATGCAGCGCCCACTGACCATCCCAACTATCACATACAATTATTATTTGCTGTTTTCCTGCAACGTTGTTGGAGTTACCCTTTGTCTGAAGTATTGCCAACTTTAGAACAGATGTGGCAGCGAATGGGCCCCTCAAAATTAATATGGGGTACTGATATACCCGTTTCTCTTCTCTGGTGGACTTACCGACAGAATTTGGAATACATTGCCAGCTATGCTGAATTCCTTCCATCTAGTGAGATGGAGCTCATACTCGGTGGCAATATGAAACGAATTATGGGGTTAGGGTAGATAATTCTCATCTCTGGTATCTTTACGTGGTTATGCCAATAGGAAATGCTGTCTGTAATGCGCGCCATATCAATCACGTCTGCCTCGCAGTTTCCAACATTGAGGAAGCGTTGGAGTTCTATAAGGAAACCTTCGGTATTGCAGCCACTGAGATTGTAGATATTAAGGATCAAGGTGTTCGGGCCGCGCTGGTAGAAGTTGGAGGCTCACAGATAGAGTTCATTGAATCCACAGACCCTCAAAACGGGGTCGCTCGATTTCTAGAAAATAAAGGAGAAGGTGTTCACCATATTTGTTTTGAAGTAGAGGATCTTCGGGGGACGTTGGATAGACTAAATGAGAATGGCGTACAGCTTATCGATGAATCCCCACGAGAAGGTCTATCAGGTGAGATTGCATTTATTCACCCAAAGTCGTCCCGTGGTGTCTTGATCGAATTGGTTGACCAAGATACAACTGGGAGATAGAAATGGCACCCGAGCAATCGATACGGGTTCTTATAGCTAAACCCGGACTGGACGGTCACGATAGGGGTGCGAAGGTTATCGCCCGTGCTCTCGAGGAGTCGGGCATGCAGGTCGCCTATACCGGTATTCGTCAAACACCAGCCATGATCGTTGACGCCGCGATTGAGCAGAATGCTGACGTTGTTGGTCTGAGTATTCTTTCTGGAGCGCATATGGAACTTATGCCCCTTATTCTCGAAGGGTTCCATGAGAGAGGCCTTGAAAACATTGTTGTCCTAGTGGGAGGCATTATTCCAGAGGATGATGTGCAGGGGTTGGTTGATATGGGCGTACATTCTGTGTTTGGCCCGGGTACATCGACCCGAGACATCATCGAGTTCATTAATGGCGCTGTTGACAATTGAGGCGATGAGTCTTCTATCGTGCACTCAATCACAGCGGTTTATGGTCCGATATCCAGGCTTGTGATGAGTACAAATGCCGGTACGTTAATCGCTCTATCTGTAGGGATCCTTGTTCTATCAGCATGTACAGGTGAGGTAGACTCTGACCCTCCAACTCCGGTTTCACACACACCGTCAGTACGCATAGCCCTCGCGTCGACCGATCTAAGCCTTGGTTTGAACAGGGTCGCCTTCGGCTTAATGGATGTTGCAGAAGGGCCTGTCCGAGATGCAGAAGTGCAACTTTCCAGTTTCTTTCTCAACGGAGATGTCAACGAAGGGCCCATTGAAACTACCACCGCAGTTTGGCGTCAGTGGCCTCTTGGGGACACCGGCATTTACACGACGAACCTATCATTCGATCGCGTTGGACGGTGGGGTATTCTCACTCGAATTGAAACATCTAATGGAGTGCAGAGTGCTACAGCTTCTCTTGATGTTAAGGAACAGAGCTTCACTCCCATGATAGGTTCTGTTCCCCCGATGAGTACTACAAAACTGGCGGCAGATTATGATGATTTGAAAGAGATTACATCCGACCTTCAGGCTGATCCTGAACTCTACGCTATAACTGTGCGGCAGGGCCTCGAAGCGGGGATCCCATTAGTGGTGATTTTTTCAACCCCTTCGTATTGTCGGACTGCTACGTGTGGTCCTCAACTGGAAATAATCAAAATACTTAAAACGGAATATGCAAAGCGCGTCAATTTCGTTCATGTAGAACTTTATGAAAATCCTAGTCAACTAGAAGGAGATCTTTCCAACGCAGTGCTTGCCAATTCAGTTATTGAGTGGGGTCTCCCTTCGGAGCCTTGGACATTCGTAATGGATAGTGATGGCGCGATCTCTGCCAAATTCGAGGGTTTTGTAACTCGTGCCGAACTCGATTCCGAGCTGCTAAGAGTTCTGAAACATGTTCAGAGTTAAAGAGTCTGACTAGTTAACAGAGACGGTTCCAACCATGCCTCTGTGAATCGGGCATACGTAGCCGTAGGTGCCCGGTGTAGTGAAAGTGAGCGTGTAGCTTAGTCCGCCTGGTCGCTGACCGTACCCCAGTAGTCCAGAACTCCATAGTCCGCCGGTCCCGTCAAACTCGGGCGTTGGTTCTGTCGGGAATAAAACCTTTGGATTGGCAACGATGAATGGGGTTGGCCCAGCCCGGGGTTCGGTGAGATAAAATTCCGGTGGAGAGCCCTCAGTGTTGAGCACTACGGCATGGAACCTTGAAGCGAACCACGTGACAGTGTCTCCAACTTTAATTTCAAGTTTCTTTGGGAAGAACTCAAGCACCTCTGCTTCTGGAGAACCCATACCTGCTGCTACGAATATACGTTCTGAACCGTCGGTTTTTGGTTCTCGGTCGAGCACCTGGTTCAGTCGCACGAACTCTTGGAGGGCGTTCGTGATTCCCAAACCAAACTTCATTTGCTCAGTAGCTGCTTGGCTTATCTCAACTTGGTTGGGTAGATTTGGGTCCGACGCCTCTTTGACGATAACGGTGCCTCGATGGAACTCGTGAATCCCACAGATGTAATTGAAGGATCCTGGCTCTGGAAATCTCAGAGAGAATTCCTCGATTAGTGGTATCTCATCCGAGAGTTGGTATCCGAACATGATCCCAGAATTGAAATATCCGCTAGGTCTATATGACTCGATTGGTGCTCCTCTGCCCCTGGAAGGGTCTGCAAGACTCGTTGCGAAAATGAACTCATCGCGACCACCATTGGGCTTCGGCACGATATCAACTACGGCGTCTAGGTTTGGTGAGAATGTCACGGTATGTGGATCGTCAGCGTTCCCGTTGAACTGCCAACGCACCGTGTCGCCGGCGCGAATCTCGATAGCACGGGGGAAGTATTCGTTTAGGGAACTTGTACCCATCCCTCCTCCCACGAGCACCGATAGAGTCCGTGGGGCGAACTCTGTGGAAGATCCATCATCGTTATTGTTCGAGCAGCTAACAAGAGCGATGGATGAGCTTATTAAGAGCAAGGTTAAAATGGCTCTCATGATATTAGAGTAGGTCCTATTAATTCCAAGCTGACATTTCTGCACGCAAGTCAGGATCTAGAGCCATTTGGTAGGCGGCGATCGCATTGTCTATATGTCTTATCTCCCGTGCTCCTACTAAAACTGCCGTAACCGTAGGGTGTGTCATCGGCCAGGCCATAGCCAGTTGTACAACTGGCACGTCAAGCTCTCTAGCTTTTTCCTTAAGCTTTTCCATGATTCGGAAGCTACGATCATTGAAATAGATGTCTATGTGGGAGGGGGCGACATCCATACGAGTTCGAGGTGGTATATTCGTTTTGTCAGTGGTGTACTTTCCTGTCAAAAAGCCAGCTCCCAGCGGACTATAGGGTGTAACTGCTATCTGCTCCTTTTGACAGAGAGGGAATAGAGAATCCTGAGCCCCTGATACAGCTAGATTGTAGTTTGGCTGGGTAATTTCGAAGCGGTCGTACCCTTTTGCATTCGCAACATCTAGAACCTCTTGGACCTGTGCAGTGTCATAGTTGGCGCCGCCTATGCACACTGAGATCCGGCCACTTCTTTTTTCCGTAGTCATCGCATCGAGTGTCTCGGCAATGGGAGTATTAGGGTCAGGAGAGTGCATCTTGTAGATTTCTACGTGATCTGTTTGAAGGCGATCAAGACTAGCAGCTAGCGCCATCTGAATTTCGTCTGGTTTGCCGCGGCCACCACTAATTTTCGTGCATAGTGTGATTTGATCTCGAACGCCTCTTGCGTTCATCCAACTCCCAATTATCCGCTCTGATGAACTCATTTCCCCTGTTGTTTCACGGATGTCATCAACCCCAAGGGACTTCTTCCTGTTTTCCCGTGCTTGTCCGCCTCCATATGCTTCTGCCGTATCGAAAAAGGTGATCCCTTTGTCGAGGCAGTGGTCCATTATGCGGTAAGAATCTTCCTCGTTGATTTCTCGGCCAAATGTTCCCGTGCCTAGTGCTAGTGAGCTTATTTGCTTCCCAGTTCTTCCAAGCGTTTTTTTGTCCATGAGTGTCCCTTTAGGAAAGTTAGATTTAGGGTACGGTGTCGTCGCTCTATTTACTAGCCGTTACTGTGTCCACTACCTTTTCTGGCATGATGCCAAATGCCTCTGCTAACAATTCGTAGGAACGGACACGATGTTCGA
>ENA-UPTF01001114-UPTF01001114.1-marine-metagenome-genome-assembly--contig:-NODE-1114-length-17470-cov-4.314667_pt1 | contig 17470 bp, 14 predicted proteins | sample MGYA00238166_ERZ767019 | MGnify/ENA primary metagenome ERZ767019 (study PRJEB28930, sample SAMN06266391) | marine metagenome | isolation source: Sea water from 250 m depth | place: Atlantic Ocean...
AAGGCTTAGTTGTAAGTCCTATTTTTCAGGTGAGATAATCACTCTCGATATCTCAGGTTATCTCACCTGTTTCCCACTATTGAGATATTATCTTCCATAATTTATCCCCTCATTATTTTATTCTTTTTCTCAGTTATCTATTTGTTTGTAGATAATTCTATCAATTGAAAAGTTTTTACAAGAGCTTTGATGAACTTAGGGCTTTGAATAGTCCTGATCATTCAAATCTGTTTCTTGAAGAGTTCCAGAGGGGAATAATCTCTTAAATCAGCAATTTAAAGGAAATTATGAGCTCCCGAATTCAAATCAATAATCCATCAACAAATAAAGATCCAAATGTTGGATACAAGTCAGTAAGTTTCAGGGCTGATATCCCCATAAATTATTTTGGTGTAACAATTTCACAGAATTTCCTGTACCTTTTCTTTCGAAAAAGCGAAAAATCTCGGAATGTGCGGGCGAAACACCACATACACTGTCTAACTTCTTAACTCACTCATTAGCTGTGTAAAAAAAACTCTAAAGAGAGTGACACGGACGAGAAAGAATTCATATAAAACTTGACTAAACTAATATATCAGATAGAGTTCATTCATTTTTTACCCTGGGATTTGTAATGTTGAGATTCATAGAACGTCATACATTTCTGTCAATAATCATTCTTTTAGCAGCTGTGCTTCTTCTATGGATGATTTTCGCTGTATGGCCAGAATGGCTAATATCAGCGATTGGAAGGAAGAAAACCTTTGTAATCACCCTTCTCAATGGTGTAACTCTAGCTGGCTTGTATTTTCTTGTGGCAAGTGGTTTTACATTAGTTTTCGGTTTGATGAGAAATGTAAACCTTGCTCATGGTTCAATGTACCTCATGGGCGGATACATAGGTTACGAGGTAAGCGAAAATAGCGGAAGTTGGTTTCTTGGATTGTTAGTAGCTTTTCTAGTAATTGCTGTAAGTGGTATTTTACTTCAAACGATTGTTTTTCGACGTATGGAAAAAGAGGAACTAAGACAAACTTTAGTAACAATTGGGATTTCAATAATTGCTGCTGATCTAATGCTGGCAATATGGACAGGAACTACTTATCAGTTTTCACCGCCAGATTGGCTTTTTGGTTCAGCAGAACTGCCTGTAATATCAGTAATTAAATCTTCAGGCAAAGTTATATTTATGAAATATCCTGTTTATAGATTAACCGTACTTTTTGTAGCAGTATTAGTAGGTATTATTTTATGGATTTTTTTAAACAAAACCAAGATTGGAATGATGATACGTGCAGGAGTAAATGATAGAGAGATGCTATCTGCTTCAGGAGTTAATGTTCAGTTGGTATTTGCTATTGTTTTTGGAATTGGTGCAGGTTTAGCTGGCTTTGCAGGAGTTGTTGGTGGTACGGCCTTATCAATCGCACCTGGAGAGGACGTGCGTTATTTATTAGCTTCTTTAATTGTAGTTATTGTTGGTGGTCTTGGATCAATTACTGGTGTTGCAATAGGTGCACTTATCATTGGACTAGCAGAACAGTTCGGACTGGCATACTTCCCTACTTATGGAGTTGTTTTAACATTTATTATAATGGTTGTTGTTCTTGCCATTCGTCCACAGGGAATTATGGGAGAGAGATAAATGGAAGAAAGAGGAAATTTCTTTTACGGAATAACTACTTTTTCCGACATTCATCCTTGGAAATTTTTAGTTATTATATTTTTAATCGCATATCCAGGATTTACTTCTGATTTCTTTACATTCCAAATAGGTTCCTACTCATTAATACTCGGAACGATTGCGTTGTCATTAATGATGCTTGCGGGATATGGTGGAATGGTTAGTTTAGCGCAGATGACAGTAGCAGGGTTTGCTGGTTATATAATGGCAATATTTGGAGAAAATACTGTTGGTGTAATGGGGCTAGGATGGCCTTGGTGGCTAACTACAATTACAGCAATTCTGTCTGCAGCTATTTTCAGCGCAATCGTAGGTGCCATATCCGTAAGGACAGAAGGTATTTATACCATCATGATTACTTTGGCAATATCAGTGGCTTTCTTTTACTTTGTTCGTCAAAACTATCAAATATTCAATGGTTTTACAGGATTTGCTGGCATTAAACCACCTACACTATTTGGTATTTACTGGAGAGATCCGGTTCCATTTTACTATTTAACATTATTTGTCTCTTCAGCTTTTCTTTTAACAGTATTCTATTGTTCTCGTTCCACTTTTGGACTTGGACTACAAGCCATCCGGGATAAACCTAGGAGAATGAGAGCCCTTGGCTACCATGTTAATTGGCATAGAATAATGGCTTTTTTTCTATCAGGTTTAATAGCCGGAACTGCGGGAGTTTTGCTAGTTTGGTTTAATGGACGTATTTCACCCGGTTCAATTGGTGTTGACGTCGTTATTGACATTCTTGTAATAGCCGTTGTGGGCGGATTAAGAAATCCCATAGGCCCTTTTCTTGGAGCAATTGTCTTTGTACTTCTTGAAAACTTTGCTATCGACTTGATTGACAGAGAAAGATTTAATACGGTCATAGGCATTGTTTTCTTGTTGGTGGTATTTTTTTCGCCTGATGGACTTTTAGGACTTTGGGATCGGATCTCTCGTAGGATTTGGTTCAAAAGAAGTGTGCGAGATATAAATCGTCGTGCACAATGGGAGGATTCTGTTGCTTCAGGATCCATAGATAATTCATAATTAATAATAAATTAATAATAAAATAATAAGGAGAATAATATGATTAATTTGTTCAAAAAAACTCTTGCAACCGTTTTATTTTTATCAGTTGCAAATTTAGTCATGGCCCAAGGAACCATTAAGATGGGAGCTCTTGCTACCCTAGAAGGTGCATTCACCGTTCTCGGAGAAGACAGTATGCGTGGGGTGAAGATGGCGTTAAATGAATTTAATTATTCAGTTGCAGGAAAGAAGATCCAACTCATAACAGGTTCCTCTGATGCATCACCCGATAGTGCGATACGAGCAACCCGTAAACTCGTTGAGCAAGATGGTGTTCAAGTACTTGTAGGGCCTCTCTCTGGTTCCGAGGGGCTTGCTGTAAAAGACTACGCTAAAACTAAGCCGAATGTCACTTTTGTGAATGGCACCTCTGCAGCACAAGATACGACCTTACGAAATCCAGCAGAAAATTTTTTCCGTTTCAGTACTGATGGCGCCCAATGGATGGCTGGACTTGGAGAATATGCCTACAAAGTAAAAGGTTATCGTTCAGTAGCGGTGCTGGCAGAAGACTATTCATTTCCTTATACCCAGGTTTTTGGTTTCTTGGAACCTTTTTGCAGACTTGGAGGTAAGTCAGCAGTAGATGCCAGGTATTGGGTACCTATTGGTAATAAGGACTATTCATCGGTCATTGCTGCTTTACCAGATGACGTAGATGCAATATATGTTGCCTTAGGTGGTGCAGATTCGGTCAATTTTCTATCTCAATATGAACAATCTGGTGGTGATTTGCCTTTGATAGGAGGCTCGATCACAGTAGATCAAACTGTTCTTGGCTCGAAAGGTAAAACAAGGAAATTTGTCATAGGAACACCGGCAGCTGGACCTATGTCTGATACATGGAAGGATCCACGCTGGGATAAATTTGTTGCTGATTACAAGCAACAGTTCCCAAATGGTTTCCCATCCCCATCCTTGTTCGCCCATGGATATTATATTAATACGAAAGCAGCCATTTTAGGTTTGTTGCTTGTAGGTGGAGATCTTTCAGATGGAGGGGCTAAATATAGAAAGGCTCTTTCCAGTCTTACTTTCGACACCCCTACAGGGATGGTAAGTCTTGATGAAAGAAGAAATGCTGTAGCAGACATTTTCCTAACTGAAGTGATTGAAGGTTCAGGAGGAAACTTGATGAACAAAACGATCAAGGTAATTCCACAAGTTAGCCAGACCTTTGGTATGGAATACGAAAAGTTTCTCAAGTATGGACAGGTCAGTCGCGAAAACCCGCGCTGCAATTAATAACATCAATGGCTCAAACCGACGCTCTTTCCCGGCTTCAAAGCACCGGCAGTTTTGCGCTGGAACTTGAAGCAGTTAATCGCCATTTCGGTTCGCTAGTGGCTATGGCGGATATTAATTTAACTGTTCGGGCGGGAGAGCGTCGAGCTGTTTTGGGTTCTAACGGGGCGGGAAAAACCACATTGTTTAACGCTATAACTGGTGATTTCCCGCCTACAACAGGTCGCGTAAGGTTGTTTGGTGAAGATGTAACGGATCTACCTACATATGAAAGGATTAGACGAGGACTTAGAAGAACTTATCAAATTTCATTACTATTCCAGGGATTGAGTGTCATTAATAATATATACCTTGCATGTAGAGGTGTTAGTTTCAGAAGGATGTCACTTCGAAGACCCTCTGTAAATGATAATGCTATGGTATCTGCAGAAACACTTCTTGAAGCGGTCCATTTAACTGAAACAAAAAATGATCTCGTTTCAACACTCAGCTATGGCCAACAAAGACAACTTGAAATTGCTTTGGCATTAGCTGGAGCCCCAAGATTAATCCTATTTGATGAACCTGCCGCTGGATTATCACCAACTGAACGAAACCAGTTAGTAGAGATACTCCAATCATTACCAGACCATATCAGCTATATAATCATCGAACATGATATGGATGTTGCCTTAAAAGTATCAGAGTTTGTAACAATGATGCACAACGGACGCATCTTCAAAGAAGGAACTCCGGAAGAAATTGAAAACGACCCACAAGTTCAAGAACTTTATCTAGGTCATGGAAACATTAACTAATCCTCAAAGCAGAAATAAGAAATCTTCTGCGACTCTTCAAATTCGTGACCTTCATGTCTACTACGACCAATCCCACGCTCTACAAGGAGTCAACCTAGTTCTAGATAAAAATGTTTTAGCGGTAGTTGGTAGAAATGGTATGGGTAAGACTACTCTGTGCAACGCCATTATGGGTATAAAAGAAGCACATAGGGGTTCGATAAGATTTAGTGGTGAAGAGATCTCTAATTTAGCCCCTTATAAAATAGCCTCCAGAGGAATAGGCTATACTCCACAGGGCCGTCGGCTATGGAATTCTCTTTCAGTAGAAGAACATTTGAGACTGGCTCAAAGTTCTAGGGGAGCTTGGAACATTGAAAGAATTTACGACTTTTTTCCAAGAATATTTGAAAGACGGAGTAACGGTGCTGGACAATTATCAGGGGGAGAGCAACAGATGCTCGCCATATCAAGGTCTCTTCTTCAGAATCCAGAACTTCTTATTTTGGATGAACCGACTGAAGGTCTGGCACCCATAATTGTAGAACAGGTTCAAAAGATCCTCAGTGAGCTTGTGCAAGAAAATGACGTCTTTATTTTACTGATTGAACAAAATATTTCAGTTGCAACATCTATTTCTGAAGATGTCGCAGTAATGGTTAATGGTCAAATCAATCGCGTTATATCCTCTAATGATTTAAAAGCAAACAGAACACTTCAACAACAACTCTTAGGTGTAGGCAGGCATGCACAGGAAGATCCTGAAGTTACTCAGAGAGATCAAAATGAAGAGAAAAATGAGATTGGTGAAACACAAATAAAAACCGAAGAATCACCCAGTTTGGAAGCATCAAAAATTATTCAAACATCAGAGGATTCGAAACTAATATATGTGCCACCTACTCGATGGACAAGTTCAAAATGGGAAAAAAATATAGAAAACAATGAAAAAAATCCTGTAAGAATTTCCAGCAAACAAAGCAAAAATCAAATTGATTTTAAAACCGAGACGATCTTCAAAGATTCTCTGCCTTCTTTAGAATTATTGCATGGAGAAGAAGTGCTCGTTGCTGGGACATTTGATACTAAAGGAACGGAATTAAATTTTATTAGAGACAGGATTATTGATCAAAAACTTAAGGTAAGGACAATAGACTTGTCTACTTCTGGCAAGCCATCTTCAGCTAATGTCCCTCCCCATGAAGTAGCTTCTTATCATCCGAGGGGTTCCACCGCTGTTTTTACAAAAGAAAGAGGTGATTCGGTTAGAGAAATGTCTACAGCATTTAAAAGGTGGTTTCTTCATGAGCGCGATGTCGGAGGAATTATCTCTGCAGGAGGGTCTGGCGGAACAGCTCTTGTGACTCCAGCAATGAGAGATCTTCCAGTAGGGGTTCCAAAGGTCATGATTTCAACCGTTGCTTCAGGTGATGTCGGAGATTATGTAGGTCCCTCTGACATCATGATGATGTATTCAGTAACTGATATTCAGGGACTGAATCCAATTTCAAAACGAGTTCTTGAAAATGGTGCTAACGCTCTCGTTGGAATGGTGAAAAGGTCATCAGACAAATCTAGATCTAAAACCACAATAACCGAAAAACCAAGCCTAGGTTTGACTATGTTTGGAGTCACTACTCCAGCAGTTCAAAAGGTAAGTGCACTAATTGAAAAACACTACGATTGCCTAGTTTTTCACGCCACCGGAACCGGAGGACGTTCCATGGAAAAACTGGCAGACAGTGGTCTATTAACAGCTGCTGTTGATGTAACTACTACAGAAATATGTGACATGATGGTGGGTGGAGTCTTTGCAGCTGATGAAGACCGATTCGGTGCATTTATTCGAAACCGAATCCCTTATGTAGGATCACTAGGAGCGATGGACATGGTCAATTTCGGGCCAAGAGATTCCGTACCTCAAAAATTTAATCATAGAACCTTTGTTGAGCATAACCCACAAGTTACCTTAATGCGAACAACCCCAGAGGAAAATACTCTTATGGGGGAATGGATTGCTGGAAGACTGAATCAAATGACAGGTCCGGTAAGATTTTTAATTCCAGAAGGGGGAGTATCTTCACTTGATGCTCCAGGACAGGCTTTTCATGACCCAGAAGCTGATAAAGCACTTTTTGATTCACTGTATAATTCTTTCCAGCAAACTAGCCAAAGGAAACTTCTTCGTGTACCAGCTCATATCAATGACCAAGACTTTGCGGAAGCATTGGTTAATGCCTTAAATGAAATCAATCCCATTGAAAAAGGACTCAGAAATGCCATTTATTGAAAGAAAATTTTTAAATGAAAAATTTCATGATATGAAAAAAAGGGGGATTCCCTTAGTCGGCGGAGGCGCTGGTACTGGGCTCTCAGCAAAATGTGAAGAAGAAGGCGGAATAGATTTAATTGTCATTTACAACTCTGGCCGTTACCGAATGGCAGGAAGAGGGTCATTATCAGGACTTATGGCATACGGTAACGCCAATGAAATCGTTTTGGAAATGGCTCAAGAAGTTTTACCAGTAGTAAATCACACGCCAGTCCTTGCAGGGGTTAATGGCACTGATCCATTCTGTATTTTCGATAACTATTTAGATCAGATCAAAAACTTAGGTTTTTCGGGTGTCCAAAATTTCCCGACGGTTGGTTTAATTGATGGGAATTTCAGATCGAATTTAGAAGAAACAGGAATGTCTTATGGATTGGAAATAGATTTGATTAGGTTAGCTTATCAAAAAAATTTATTTACAACCCCCTATGTCTTTAATGAAGAGGATTCCAAGGCAATGGCTGAAGCAGGTGCTGATATCATTGTATGCCATCTTGGTCTTACTACTGGAGGTTCTATCGGAGCAGAAACTGCTCTTAAACTTGAACAATGTCCAAGTCTTGTGGACCAATGGGCTGAGGCAGCACTCAGAGTTAACCAAGATATCATCATCCTTGTTCATGGTGGACCAGTTTCGATGCCGGATGATGCACAATTTGTTTTAGATAATACCCAAGCTTGCCATGGATTCTATGGTGCCTCTTCTATGGAACGCTTACCTACTGAAAAAGCTCTAAAAGAGCAAACGAGGGCCTTTAAAAAACTAAAATTCAAATAAGGAGTATGACTTATGACTAGTGCACTAATCGGAACAATAATTCTATGGTTGATTGTTGCAATAATCGCAATTGTGGTGATTGTATATTTGCTTCATTGGCTTTATCACCGATCCACCAAGGAAATTGCTTTTGTAAGGACTGGTTTTGGGGGAGAAAAAGTTGTTATCAATGGTGGTGCTTTGGTTTTACCAATCATTCATGAGGTAACTCCCGTGAACCTTAATGTTCTTAGAATTCCAGTATCCAGAACTAAATCTAATGCAATTATAACACGTGATAGAATGCGGGTTGATTTAGAAGCAGATTTTTTTGTTCGAGTGATTCAAAAAAGGGATGCTGTTGCCGCTGCAGCATCAACACTTGGGAGAAGGACACTGGAACAAGGACAAATTGCAGAACTTCTCTCAGGTAAATTTATTGGCGCACTTCGTTCAGTTGCTGCAGAAATGTCTATAGATGAAATGCATGAAAACCGTGCTGATTTAGTAGTCAGGGTTGAAGAAAGAGCTGCCGGAATTTTAACTCAAAATGGACTTGAACTGGAAACCGTCGCCATAACGGATCTTGATCAAACCGAACTGGATTATTTCAATCCTGCAAATCGATTTGACGCAGAAGGCATGACTGAGTTAATTGAGTCCATCGAATCTCGCCGAAAGCTAAGAAATGATATTGAACAGTCTTCCATAGTTGCTATCCGTACTCGGAATCTTGAAGCAGAAAAAGAAACACTAAACCTTGAGCAAGAAAGTGAAAACTTAAGGCTCAAACAGGAAGAAGAAATTGAAAGATTACGTTCCCTACAAAAAACAAATATTCAAAAAACACAAACAGAAAACGAATCTGCAACAGAACAATCCCGAATTGCTAATGAAGAAGTAACACGTGACAGGGAAATTGAGAGTCAACGGAAGTTAGAAGCTGCAGAGATAAATGCTCGTGAAGAAATAGAAAAATCTAGAATTATCCAAGAACAAAATTTAGAACAAGCAAGAATTGAAAGAGAAGAAACAATTCGTGACAAGGAAATTGAACGACAGCGAAAGTTAGAAGCTGCTGAGATTAGAGCCAGCGAAGAAATAGAAAAATCTAGGATCATCCAAGAGCAAAATCTCGAGCAAGCAAGAATAGACAGAGAAAATCAAATCCGTGAAATGAAGATTAAACAAAGTCACGATTTAGATCATACTGAATTAGTAGCTACAGAAGATACTGAACGTTCTAGAATAATCTCCGATCAGCAACTCAAGGCAGCTAGAATCATGGCCGAAGAAGAAACGGAAAATAAGGAAATTATCAGAAATCAACAAATAGAAACTTCAAGAATCAACTCAAACAAAATCATAGAAACTGCGCGAATAGAACAAGAAATAATCGTTGATGAAGCGAGGATTGAGCGAGAACAAAAGCTCCGCGCACTACAAATTGATCAGAGGAAATTAATTGAGGAAAATGAAATTTCAGCTCAAGAAAAAATTGAGCTTGCTCGAATAGAATCTGATCGAGGATTGGATGAGGCTAGAATCAAACAGGATCAGGAAAGAAAAAAACTGGAAATCGAACGAAACAAGTCATTAGAGCTTTCGGATATTGAACGTGAAATCGCCATTCTTCAAAAGAAATCGCAAGAAGAAGAAATTCGCAGTGTAACAGAAAATGCCAGGGCGCAAGCTGTAAAAGCTGAAGAAAAGGTAAATACTACACGTGAAAAAGTGATTGCAGAAAGGGTTGCAGAGGTCGATAGAGTTATGGCTGAAAAAGACGCGGAAATTGCTAAAATCGCTGCAGAGGCAGAAAAAATTACAGAAACTGTTTCTGCTGATATGAAACGGTTGAGTAATGAGGCAGAAAATGTATTAAGTGAAGATGCTCGAAACAGTATGCTCCGATCGAAATTAATTGACAGAATGGAGGGTATAGTAAGAGAAAGTGTAAGACCAATGGAAAATATAGATGGAATCAAGATATTGCATGTAGATGGGCTTGGTGGTACTCCGGGAGATAACCAACGTTCACCAACAGATGAGGTTATACAAAGCGCTTTAAGATACAGAGCACAAGCACCACTCATTGATGAAATGCTTAAGGAAATAGGGGTAAGTAACCCTAATGTTGCAGGGGGGGATATTTTCAGAACTGCAAAAGATGCACAGAGCATCTCTAAGGGTTCCGGTGATAAAGACAAGGAATAACAGATGACTCGAGTAAATGTTTCATCTGTTATTAATGCCCCTGCAGTTAAAGTCTGGAATCAAATAAGGAACTTTAACGGTCTTCCAGAATGGCATCCTGCAGTTGTTGAAAGCTTTATTGAGGGGGACAATCCAGCAGATCAAATCAGTTGTATCAGAAATTTTCGTCTCGTGGATGGCGGGCTTATACGTGAGAGGTTACTGGCACTTTCTGATTATGATTTCAGCTGTATTTATTCAATATTAGAAAGCCCTTTAGGGGTTCACAACTATGTAGCCAACCTTAAACTCATACCAATTACTGATGGAGAAAGAACTTTTGCTGAATGGTCGGCCGAATTTGAATGTAGTTCAGATCAAGAAATGGATCTGATAAAAAAAATTGGACAAGATGTGTTTCAAGCAGGTTTTAATGCTTTAAAAAAACGTTTTCAATGAGCATATGGTTTCAGTAAATCGCAGTACAATAATTGAAGCCCCAATTAAAAATGTTTGGGATATATTACGTGATTTTAATGATCATTATAAATGGCATCCGAGTATTGAAAAAAGTGAGATTGAAAAAGACAAGGGATCTACACAAATAGGTTCTGTCAGAAATTTTAACCTTATTGGGGGAGAACGGATTAGAGAGCAACTGCTTTCAATGTCTGACATAGATTATTGTTTGAGATATACGGTAATTCAAAGTGATATCTCTTTAAAAAATTATATTGCAGAAATTCAATTAAAGCCTGTAACAGATGAAGATTGGACATTTTGGTCATGGAATTCAGAATTTGAAACACCAAAAGGGAAAGAAAATGAATTATCTGAACTCGTTGCTAAAGAAATTTATGAGTTAGGTTTTGAATCTTTTAAAAAAAAATATAACTCAAATAATAATGTACCAATACGATCTAATCTTAATAGCAGAGAGGGGGATCTAGAATGTTCAGCAATCATTTTAAATCAATTCGGAGCCCCTGAACAATTACAGCTTGTAAAAATTAATTCACCAGCACCTACTGCAAACCAAGTTCGGTTGAGACAAACTGCAATTGGAGTCAATTTTATAGATATCTATTGCCGGACGGGGTATTTCAATTTATTGACCCCACCAGGCATCCTAGGTATGGAAGCAGCTGGTGTGGTTATAGATAAGGGTGCAGATGTGACTCATCTCGAAGTGGGTCAACGGGCTGCATATGCTTGTCCACCCCTCGGTGCTTACACCACGGTTCGAACATTAGATGCGGAACTTGTGGTGCCTTTGCCAGATTATATCGATAATATTACTGCTGCTGCTGCGTTGCTAAAAGGTATGACAGCAGAATTTCTCCTCAATGATGTACATTCTCTTAAAGCCAGTGAAACAATTTTGATCTACGCCCCAGCAGGTGGAGTCGGTCAAATACTTTGCCAATTGGCCAAAGATATTGGTGCAACAGTTATAGGCGCAACATCCAGCAGAGAAAAAGCTGATATTGCAATATCAGTGGGGGCAGACCACGTCATCCTTCCGTCAGAAAAAAGTCTAGTAGATCAAGTAATGGAACTGACAAATGGTGCCGGAGTCAATGTTATTTTCGATGCAGTTGGCAAAGATAGTTTTTCTCATTCTTTAGCAGCTCTTAGCCCGTGTGGACATTTAATAAGTTTTGGCCAAGCATCAGGAGATATCGGGGATAGGGATATCAGTTCTTTATCTTCCTCATCAGCAACTATATCGAGACCTAATTACGTGCATTACACTAACACAAAAGAAAAGGTTTCAAAGCTTACAAAAAGGTTGTTCGAGGCCATCAAGCGGAAAATAGTTAAAATAAATATAGGTCAGAAGTATCCTATTTCAGAAGTGGCAAGAGCTCACAGTAATTTAGAAGCACGTAACACAACAGCTTCAAGTGTACTTATTTGTGAATAATGAACCAATAGAACATGAAATTTGCTGCATTTAACTGGAACGGTTTCAAAAACTTAGGAAAAGTTTTTGAAAATGAAAACGTCATTCAGCGTTTTGATCTGCCTGAGAGTCAAATAAAACATGAGGGTGTAACACTATTAATCGACAGAGATCTACCTCCAACTGTTGAAACTATCGCACTTGATCAAGTCGATCTCTTGGCTCCTATACCAAGGCCCATTCGTAACATATTCTGTGTTGGTAAGAACTACCATGAGCATGCAAAGGAATTCACTTCTTCAGGATTTGACAGCTCAGCAGCTAAAGGAACAATTCCGGAATCTCCAATTGTTTTTTCTAAAATACCAGAAACAGTGATTGGAAATGGTCAACCTATTAAAATAGACAAAAATGTTAGCGCCTCAATCGATTATGAGGTTGAACTAGCTGTCATTATTGGCAAAAAAGGGAAAAACATTCCTGTTCAGAATGCACAAAACCATATATGGGGTTATACAATCATTAATGATGTTACTGCAAGAGACCTGCAGAGCCTTCATAGTCAATGGTTAATTGGAAAATCACAGGACACTTTTTGCCCGATGGGACCCTGGGTTACTACTGCAGATGAAATCGATTTGAATGATACTTCAATAAAATGCTGGATTAATGGGGAACTTAGACAGAATTCAAATACAAATAAATTAATTTTTGACATTCCGAAAATCATTGAAGCAATATCAAATGGAATTACGTTGAACAAAGGTGATGTTATTGCAACCGGAACCCCTTCTGGAGTTGGTATAGGTTTTGATCCACCCAAATACCTTAAACCAGGAGACAAAACGAAATTGGAGATTGAAAATATTGGAGTTCTTCAAAATCCAGTAGAGGCTTACTAGAAATGGCGGATTTAAACATTGGAAGTATGGTTGTAGAAGTCAATGGAGTTGGCAGCCCAGTTCTCATGGTCCATGGTTTGGGAGGGAATTCAAATAGTTTCCATACCTTGATGGATGCTTTGGAAAAATTTAGAGTTATCAGACCAGACCTCCCCGGAGCGGGTCGTTCCTCTTTCCGTCCAGGTTTGAGTAGTTTAGTTAAGATGGCAGACCTGATGAAAAGTGTTTTAACCGCTTTAGGAGAAAAAAATTGCCATTTGGTAGGTCATTCTATGGGAACACTTATATGTCAGCTGATATCTGTTCGTTTCCCATCTATGGTTAAAAGTCTTACCTTATTTGGTCCAATGCTAGAGCCACCCATCGAAGCAAGATCAGCCTTAAAGGAAAGGGCTGAAAAGATAAGAAAAGGCGGTATAGCAGAAGTTGCAGATATAATTTCTTCTAATAGCATCAGTCCTAAATCTAAATCCGATAATCCAGTTGTATCAGCTTTCGTTAGAGAAAGTATTTTGAATCAGAATCCTCAGGGTTATGCAACTCATTGCGAAGCATTAAGCAAATCAAAAGCTGTAGAACATGACTTGATCCAATGCCCAACCTTATTAGTTGTTGGTGATGCTGATCAAGTCACATCTATGGAAATGGCAAGAAGTCTCTCTACAAAGATTTTTAATTCTCGAATAGAAATATTAAAGGATGTAGGACATTGGCCTTTAATTGAAAACTCAGTAAAATCAAAGGAATTGCTTTTAGAACACATAAACTTCATTGAAGGAATGAAAGGAGAATAAAATGGCTGAAAACGTTTATGACTTATGGAGTGGGAATAATGGCTTAAGAAATGACACACAACCAATTATGTTTACAAATGCAAGGATTCTTGATGCCACAGGAGAGTCTACATATACAGGTGAAGTAGAAATTTCTGGAAATCGAATCAAGTCCATCAATAAACAAGGGGTGGGATCCTATAACTGGAACAGTAACGGCACTCAACGTATTGATTGTAGAGGCATGACATTAATGCCAGGGCTTATAGATGCTCATTTGCATCTAAGTTGGAACAATGCCGCTGGTGTGGAACCCATAAATATGATGCCGATAGAGGAACACACACTCGTATGTGTCGAAATGGCAAAACTTCTTTTAGATTCTGGTTTTACTGCTGGCCGTGGTGCTGCTGCGGCCAAACCTAGGCTGGATGTAGTTATTAGAGATGCAATCAATTCAGGTCGATTCCCTGGGCCTAGATATACCGCTGCTGGTCCTGAGATTACAGCAGTTGGAGGACTAGGTGATGCGACACTTCCACATATCCCAGATCCAGGACTCAATTTTGGTATCCCAGTCTCTGGTCCAGAAGAAATTCGCAAGGCTGTAAGAGAATTAATCAAGTGGGGTGTTGATACAATAAAAATCAACCTTTCTGGAGAAGAAATTGTTGGTATGGGAGGGGATCAAGATCAATTCTCTGATGACGAAGTTTTGATGTGTGTCAATGAAGCAAAACAGCGAGGGAAAGAACTTGCAGCACACGCAAGATCGAAAGAATCAATCAAACGTTGTGTAAAATTCGGCATAAAATACATATATCATGCATCTTATTCTGATGAAGAAACTCTCGATATTCTTGAAGAAGCAAAAGAGCATCATTTTGTTGCTCCAGGTTTGGCTTGGTTAATAGGTACAGCACGCAATGCGGGTGAATATGGAATAAAGCCTGGATCACCTTTGACAATAAAATATGAAAACGAATTGGAGCAAGCTATTGAAACAATGAAAAAAATGCATAAGAGAGGTATTCGAGTTCTTATTGGGGGAGATTATGGATTTGCATGGACTCCAATGGGAACAAATGCAAAAGATTTTGAGTATTTTGTTGATCTACTTGGTTTCTCTCCAATGGAAGCCATTCAGGCTGGTACAAAATATGGTGGGCAAATAATGGGAATGGGTGATGAACTTGGAATGATAAAAGAAGGCTTTCTTGCAGATTTGATATTGGTTGATGGAGATCCGCTAACAGATATAAAGATCTTACAAGACAGGAATAAGATTATTGCAATTATGAAAGATGGGAAGTTACATAAAACCCCTGAAAATATAGCAAATAGCCTTAGATTATCAGCTTAATTCTTTTCATTTATTTTTAAGAAATATAGGTCTGATTTTTAAATAAATCTCTGACCTCATTATTAATTCTTTTTTAACTAAGAGGCTTATGGAACTCCGAAATACATATAACAATAATAACAGTCAGGGTAGTTTATCTAATTACTCATCTTTTAGTCCTAATTTTTCATATCAAAGAGGTTCAGCTAGCAGTGAAATTCGAGGTGCCGATATCATTGCCGAATATCTTCTCAAAGAAAATGTACCGATCATTCTCGGATACGCAGGGCACGGAGCTATTGGATTACTCGACAGTATTTTTAAACACCAGGACAAAATCCGTCATATACAACCACGTATTGAACAGTCAGGAGGATTCATTGCGGATGTATATTTTCGTTTAACGGGCCAACCCTTAGCAGTCTACGCCTCTACAGGACCTGGGCCAATGAATATGATGATTGCAACGGCAAATGCATTTTATGATAATTCAGCGTTTTTCCTGATTACTGGTCAGGTTCCAACCACACAAGTAAACTCTGGAGCACTTCAAGATGATTATCGTTTTAACGGAGATATGTCATCTATTTTTGAACCTGTTGTAAAAAAGTCGTGGCGTATACGAAAAGTAGAGGACCTCGGTCGGGCTCTTCCGGAAGCATTCTCTATGATGAGAACAGGCAGACCTGGACCTGTGCATTTGGATATGCCTTATAATCTCTATATAGAAAAATCCAATATTAGTGTTCCAGAACCACGCATTAATGGTTCACCATCTGGATGGAAAACATCTATCTCCAGATCCGCAGTAGGAAATGCTCTGGATCTACTAGTTGGTTCACAACGCCCCTTGATTTTGGCTGGAGGTGGTATCCGAGTAGCTAGGGCATTTGATGAACTCAAAGCCCTTGCAGAACAGCTAAATATTCCAGTTTATACTTCATTTATGGGTAAGGGTGCTCTTCCTGATGATCATCGTCTAAATTTAGGTGTTGCAGGAGTTTGGGGAGAATATCCTGCAACAGAAGCTGTAAGAAATTCAGATGTAGTGCTGGCAATCGGCACACGATTTAATGATCTGCATACAGGTTCTTGGATCAAGGGATATGTTTATAATATTCCGCCTACAAAACTCATTCAGGTGGATATTGACAGACAGGAAATTGGGAGGAATTATCCAGTAGAAATTGGCATTGAAGCTGATGCTAAAGCTTTTATAACTGAAATGCTTTCACTGGCTCGTTCAAATGATAAACGAGCTGAAAATATAGAAGCATGGCATCAAGAAATTAAAGAATGGAAGACTGAATGGCAGAATTTTGTAGAACCATTTGAAAGCAGTTCAGAAATTCCAATCGAGCCGAGACGAATGCTGTCTGATATGGTGAAAATATCACCTAAAGACACAATAATGGTTGATGACGTAGGGAATTGCCAAGTATGGTCTGAACAATATTGGAAACCTAAAATTGCTGGAACACATCTAACTTCAGGAGGATTTGCAGCCATGGGCTTTGGTGTTTGTGGTGTGCTAGGGGCAAAATTGGCTCGACCTAATTCCCCATGCGTTACTTTATGTGGTGATGGCTCCTTTATGATGGCTCCCCATGCAGTTGCGACAGCAGTTGAATATCAACTTCCTGCTGTATGGGTATTACAAAACAACTATGCCATTGGCACCATCAGAGACTTACAGAGGGTTTATCTTGATGGTCGTGAACTAGGGACTAGCTTTGTAAATCAACAAACTGGACAATTATGGAATCCAGATTTTGCAAAAATGGCAGAAGCTATGGGAGGTCGTGGTGTGAGGATAGAACATCCCGATCAATTCGGTGATGCATATCAGGAAGCCATTCACTCAAATGTTCCCACAGTTCTTGATGTAATTATAAATCGTGATACTGGTATACCCGTAACAGGTACTTGGCAAATGCCTCCCATACCAGAAGTTCAACCAACTTTTGGTCAACGTAAAATTCGTTGAAATATATTTCATTCTAATCTAAGCAAAAGATTGATTAATAAAAGTCTATAAAATTTCGAGATCCAAAAAACAAAAAACTTTGTTGCAAAGATTATTAGTCATTATTAGTAGCTTTTTGGGACGATGCCATGGGTGTGTCATCCCTTTGTAAAGGAATGACATCCTTTGTTATAGATATTCGCTCATCTTCCCATCTCTCAAAAAGACTAGAAAGTTCTACAGGTGTCATTTCACATAATGAACCTTCCTCGGATCCTTTACCAGAATTAGGCCCAAGATCCAATGCTAACTCCAGTGCTGTTCGAGCAGCACTCACTCTAGCAGTTGCTGGAGCATTCGGATCCTGCATCACCTATTGAAGATTAGACACAGCTACATTTGCTAAATTTGTCTGATAGTATTTTTGTCTGGCTGCTTGGATAACCTGGAACATTCGAGGTTGCCTGACTAGGCTATTTTGGACACCTAAATCCTCGATCATGATTCCTGTGTATAATATGTTGTTTGGTTTGTG
>ENA-UPTF01001115-UPTF01001115.1-marine-metagenome-genome-assembly--contig:-NODE-1115-length-17446-cov-4.125511_pt1 | contig 17446 bp, 15 predicted proteins | sample MGYA00238166_ERZ767019 | MGnify/ENA primary metagenome ERZ767019 (study PRJEB28930, sample SAMN06266391) | marine metagenome | isolation source: Sea water from 250 m depth | place: Atlantic Ocean...
GCCATTTAATATCGTTCTTTTCTTCTTGTTAATAGGTTACGTTCCGTTCTCTATGTGGATCATGGCCAGCGTATTATTTAAGATGATTAAAAGGGACTGGCTATTGGCTTCACTGACTGCCCTCCCGTTCCCTTTTCTGACATCTTGGATATTGTTTTTAAACTGGCAGGGAGGCCTCTGGAGCAACCACGTGGATCGGATGCAGGACTCTGATACCGCCAGGGCGTTTATCTTCGTGGCCATGGCAGTAACGACGGGTGTATTTTTAAAATTAGGCCCACGTCTACTGCGAATTGGGCTCTTAACAGTAGCTACCTCCATCCTAGTGATTATTACAGCGGCGTCATTACCGGTGAGTTTGAACGTACTGGCGGTGGTCTTGATGATTGTGGCTTCCCTGGCGTTTCTGCTTTGTCCAGCGATGCTGGAATCCACTCTGGAGCGCCGACAGCTGAGGCCAGGAACTCTAGGCGAAGCTTCAGAGTCCCGGCCTTCAGACGACAACTACTCTCCTACGTGAAATTGCCATTGTAGCTCAGATCTAATTACAGCTAACGAATCAAACTGGACGTATTAAATTGAACGACCAACTGAGTAAAGATGTTGTTTTGATGCGTGAGGCCTTAGATAATGACCTTGCGATTAGCCAACCTCGAATGCCAGCACAACCGTTATTACTGGCCATGTGCGGTCTGCCAGGAACAGGAAAGTCTTATTTCGCTGCCAAACTCGCGGAACGTGTCCCTTTTCTTATCTTGGAGACCGATCGGTTGAGGAAAGTGCTGGTGGAACACCCTAAATACACCACCGGAGAACATCGGAGGGTATTCAACTCTTGCTATCACTTGATCGATTACTATCTGACTAATGGTTATAGTTGCTTATTCGACGCAACCAACCTCAATGAAGAGTTCCGCTCGTATCTATATGACATCTCTGATTCTACTGGTGCTCCTTTAGCGTTGGTACATGCGACAGCTCCTCAGAACACTGTCCGCCGGCGTTTGAAACAACGCAAAGCAGATAGACATGCGAATACATATTCGGATGCAGGGTGGCTGATCTATACACGTATGATTCCGGTAGAAGAACCTGTGCAGCGAAGCCACTACGCTCTAGACACATCAAAGGATATCAACGCAGTGTTGGACCAAGTGGTTGAATGGACCGAATCTGCAGGCCAGATTGCTGCGACCAATTTAAAGTAACATCAAGTTCAGGTGCACAGAAACCATGACGACGACTAAAACGAGAGCGGGCAAACCTAAGAAACTAGTCAGGCCTAAGGCTCTGACGATAGATGTCCGGTTGGCTGAAATAACATCTATCGACACGCCAGCGTTGGTTGTAAATATATTCCGAGGAGTTAAGAAACCCGATGGAGCCACCGGTGCAGTGGATGATGCTCTGGATGGAGCTATCACTCAACTGATACAAGATGGGGAGATCAAAGGCTCTGCTGGAGAGACAACCCTCATTCATACTTTTGGCAAGATCAAGCCGAAGAGAGTGCTAGTGATAGGCTTGGGCTCTCAAGATGAATTTGATGCCCAAGTTATCCGACGTGTGTCGGCTGAAGCCGTTCGGTTCTTGCGGCGTAAGGGAATTTGTAAAGCGGCTACTGTCGCACACGGAGCCGGAATTGGAGGGTTTGACCCTGCGCTTTCAGGTCAGTCCGTAGCTGAAGGTGCCTACCTGGGTCTTTATAAATTCAGTACCTATTTTACCAAGAATAGGGACTCTGGGAACGAGTTTGAAAATCTCACAGTGGTGGAGTCCGACAAAGCTAAGGTCAAGTTTATAGAAACTGGCGTCAATCTTGGGAGCGCAATTGCCGACTCTGCAATTAAGGCCAGGGACATGGTGAACGAGCCTGCCAACCACATGACGCCATCTCGGATGGCCGAATCGGCCACTAATATATCGGAGGAACACAAGCTAGGGATTGAGGTCCTGGACAATGCCCAGATGAAGGAGTTGGGTATGGGCGCGTTTATGGGCGTGGCCCAGGGCACCGATGAACCGGCCAAACTGATTATTTTGCGCTACGATGGCGATCCTTCCAACCCTGACAACAATCTAGGTCTCATCGGAAAAGGCATCACATTCGACACCGGTGGAATATCGCTGAAACCTCCTGGTGGAATGGAGGCTATGAAAGGAGATATGGCAGGGGGTGCCGCAGTTATTGCTGCAATGGAAATAATTGGCCATACAAAGCCTAAGATCAACGTGCTTGCGGTCATAGCAGCCACCGAAAACATGCCCGGGGCATCCGCTCAGCGGCCCGGGGACGTGGTGCGGGCAATGAATGGCAAAACTATCGAGGTGATTAACACCGATGCCGAGGGACGGTTAGTGTTAGCGGACGCGCTTTGTTATGCCAGGGAGCAAGGCATCACCAAGCTGGTGGATGTGGCTACTCTAACCGGAGCTATGGTAACCACGTTGGGGAAGGTCTGCACAGGGGTAATGGGCAACGATGATAACTTAATGCAGGAAGTCATCGATGCTGGAACCAAAACAGGTGAAAAATTCTGGAAATTGCCCATGTTTGACGAATATAAAGACTTGATAAAAAGCGACGTCGCTGACATGAAGAACAGTGGAGGCCGCCAGGCAGGATCGATAACTGCTGCTCTACTGTTGGCGGAGTTTGTTGATGGAGCGGCTTGGGTTCACTTAGATATCGCCGGGACATCTACTTCGGACAAGGCCGCCGGATACTTGGTCAAAGGGGCGACTGGGGTGCCCGCTCGGACACTAGCCCAGTTGGCTTCAGACCTGGCTACGGCTACCGCAGAAAAACCCAAAAGTAAATCCAAATCCAAGTAAGGGAGTCCTCATTGACTAGTTCGTATGAAACCATCGGTCGCCCGGTTGGTCGGGCTGAAGGTCCAGCCAAAGTAACTGGCCAGGCTATTTTCCCGGCTGACGTGAACTTGCCTGGCACGCTGGTAGGCAAGTGTCTGCGTAGTCCGTTCCCTTATGCCAAGATCGTTTCCATAAGCCAAGACTCGGTGGATGCTGCAAGGCGAATGTCGGGGGTCCACGCTGTTTTGACTGGCGACGACGTCCCGGCACACCTGGTCGGCAGAATGCTACGTGACATGCCAATTCTAGCCCGAGATGTCGTCCGTTTCGCAGGACAGAAGGTAGTAGCGGTAGCAGCTGAAGATGACGATATAGCTGAAGAGGCGCTGAACCTAATTCAGATTGAATATGAAGAACTAGATCCTATACTTGATCCTTCCGAAGCTATGAAACCTGGATCTCCGGTACTTCATCCTGAATTCTCTACCTATGCGGGCCTGCCGGATGATCTCCCAACGGAGCCGAACGCAGCTGGCCACTCCCAATGGCTGAATGGTGATGTCGAGAAGGGTTTTGCCGAAGCTGACCTGATATTCGAACATACATTTAAGACCAACCATCAACACCAGGCGTACATCGAACCTCATGCATCGGTAGTATTTTTGGACAACGGTGGTCGGGTGCAAACTTGGGTGAATAGCAAAATGCCGTTCCAAGTTCGTCAACAGTTGTCCGAAGGCATCGATATGCCAACCGACCAGATTCGGGTCAACCCAACGACCATCGGCGGAGATTTCGGCGGCAAAGGTGGGTTCATGGATACGCACCTGGGTTTCTGGCTGTCCAAGACCACTGGCCGTCCTGTGCGTATGGCGATGACTTATATCGAAGAATTGATGGCGGGAAATCCGCGGCACCCGGCAGTGATGACTTTCAAGACCGGTGTTAAGAAAGATGGATCGATCACCGCACGCCAGGCCTACTTAGTTTTTGATAGTGGTGGATATGCCGCTTTCAAGCCTCAACGAGGAGTAACATACGGTTCTAGGTGCCTGGGACCGTATAAAATCCCCAACGGCTTGGTCGATTCGTACGTGGTTTACACCAATAAAGTGCCTTGCGGAAGTATGCGAGCACCTGGAGACCCGCAATCTATATTTGCAGCCGAGGCACAGATGGACTTGATTGCGCGTGACCTGGGCATAGACCCAGTTGAGTTTCGTAGGAAAAATCTCGTACAAGACGGAGACGCATCATCCTTAGGCCAACTATGGCAGAACGTGATGGGCCTGCGGACCTTAGAAGCTGCTGTAGAAGAGGCGGAATACGAGAAGGAAAAACCAATATCACCGGGCAGATTGACTGGTCGCGGTATGGCCCTCTGCGAGCGGCATGTGGGAGCTGGGAGTTCAACGGTCAGAATCTCGATTGATTCTGAAGGAGTCGTCACTCTATATACTGCGTTGCCTGACACCGGGTCCGGATTCTATACCGTACTTCGTCAGATATTGGGCCAAGAACTGGGAGTCGCTTACGACGAGATAAAGTTGGAGAACTGGAGTACGGACGACGTCGCCTTTGAGACCGGAGTGGGAGGAAGCAGGGTTACTCACGTCGCTGGTCAGGCCGTGTTCCGAGCTGCTCAGGAGTTGAAACGCCAAATGGTCACGATGGCAGCGGACCTGTTCGGGTGGCCTGAGGACGGGACCGGCTTTTCGCATGGACAGGTGACCGCACCCGGACAAACCTCAGTCCAGTTGGGAGACTTGGTTTCGCGGTCTGGTGGTCGCATGGAAGCCGATCATACTTACGATTCGGAACGTGACGAAGACATCACGGTGTTCTGTGTACAGGTTGCGGAAGTGGAAGTAGACGTGGAAACAGGGCAGGTTCATTTGACCAAGTTCACCTCCGCGCACGACGTTGGGGCTGTATTGAACCCATTAGGACACCAGAGCCAGATTGACGGAACAGTTATGCAGGGCATAGGTTATGCCCTGACGGAGGATCTGCAGTACGACGAAGGTCATGTAACCACACTATCTATGGGTGAATACAAGATACCGTCTATGCCTGACATGCCTGAACTTCGTACTGTTTTAGTAAAGAGTGACAGCGGGGGGCCAGGCCCTTACGGAGGGAAGGCGATTGGAGAGCAAGGCATCAGCTCGGTTGCCCCGGCTATAATTAATGCCATATTAGATGCTACTGGCATCAGTGTGAATGAGATTCCAGTTAACTCGGAGAAGCTTCTTCGAGCGATGCAGGATCAGGACAAACAATAAGATGTCAATCCAAATCTTTGGTGTATAATTCGCCGTAATACTCGGACGTGATCACGACTAGAAACGGAGGACGCTTATCATGGCAAAGATAGAATCTCTCGGACATGTTGGAATCTATGCTGAAGACCTGATGAAGATGCGGGACTTTTACAGTCGCGTTTTGGGTCTCGAGATTTCAGATGAGGACTTGGAAGAACGCGGAATGACTTTCTTCACTGCCGATAAGGAGCGGGAACACCACGAGTTCGTTCTTATGAAGGGCCGGGTCACTCGCGACGATGCCAAAGTGATCCAGCAGATCTCTTTCATCGTTCCTACTCTTGAAGACCTAAGAGAGTACCAAACCCGTCTAGAAGCTGAGCCGGGTGTATCTGTAGAGCGGATCGTCAGCCATGGTATAGCCTTTGGTATGTACTTCTTCGACCCAGAAGGCAACCGACTAGAGCTGTACGTTAGGACTCCGTATAAAGTTCCTCAGCCGTTGGGTGATCCGATCGACCTTAGTATGTCCAATGAAGAACTAGAAGATATCGCCAAGGCCCGTATACCCGCCTAGTATATTCATAGGACCAACTGGCCACATTTGAGGGCCGAAAGGCACACCGCTTTGATGAAAATTAGCGACCCTGCCTCTCGGCCTTTTTGTTTAATCTCCTCTATGGACTAATAGTGAGTAGTTCCAGAACAGCGAAGTACGAAGACCTCCCTCGAAGTTATCACGTATTCAAGTGGCGGATACTGCTGGCTTTTGCATTCTTCTATCTGTTTCTCTATTTGGGCCGCTTTAACTTTTGGCCTGTCGCTCCTTTGGTAAAAGACGACCTTTCCTTAAGTAATTTCGAGATTGGTCTCGTTAATGCGCTTCTGTTGTGGGGGTTTGGTCTAGGGGACCTGGTACATGGGCGGCTTGCCGAGAATTACGGTTTACGTCTATGGGTGATGATAGGCGCCATACTCACAGCGATTTTCAACGTAATCACCAGCTTCGCTACGTCGGCGGTTACCATGGCTATTCCATTCGGAATAGCTGGATTCGTCAATGCTGCTTGTTGGGCTCCTGGCATAAGTATGATCTCTCAATGGTGGCCTCGTCGGAACCGTGGCCTGGCCATGGGCATAGTAGGTACCGCGGCCGGCGGTGCCATGGTAATGATGTGGTGGATTACTGGCTACGTGGGAGCGGAATGGGGTTGGCGGGCCGCTTTCCGGTACCCTCCGATCATAATTGCCGTGCTGGGAATAGTGTTCTATTTAGTTGCTCGTGACCGACCATCTGAAGTTGGCCTCCCTGAATATGTTGAAGAAGACGAAGTGTCAGCCGCACCGGAGTCTCTTGACCCCGAGCGCTTGAAGGGACTTGGACCGTATAAAGAATTGTTGTCTAATTCGCGGTTCTTACTGGCTAGCCACGTTAAAGGACTTGAGAACGTAGTTCGTTACGGCTTAACCACATGGGTCCCGATCTACTACTTTGAAGAGGGCGGGCTATCTATTGAATCAACCGTTCTCCTGACGATTTTGTTACCTTTGGGATATTTGGCTGCTCCTCCTGTGGCAGGTCTAATTTCAGATAGGTACTTAAAGAGTCGACGCATGCCGATGGTCCTGTTCTCGTGTGCAGCTAGCGCCATAGTGCTGGTTGCTATCGCCATCGCTCCACCTGTTAATGTGACTCTGGGCGCGGTCTTACTGCTGATAGGCGGACTATCTATGGGAATGTCTCCAATGTCCACAGTGGCCGTAGATATCGCCGGACGGCATATGTCTGGTACCTCTTCAGGCCTGTTGGACGCTCATGGTTATGCCTACGCTGGGGCTCAGGCCTTGATTTTCGCCGCGGTTCTGGACATGGCAGGCAGCCCCTGGCCAATCGTATTTATTGTCATGGCCGCCACCAGAGTGATCTCAGGGCTAATGATCTACCGAGTCAAAGTTTAGCTGGATATAAACTCGAACCGGCATACCTGCATGTTTGATTTCTAGTGCGGACAGCTTGACAGCATTTTTCTAAATGCTAGACTTAGTAATAGCAATTGATTGCAATAACTTTCGATCGCATTGTGGATGTTTGAATCGGGAAGGTGAGTCATGATCAAACATGAGCAGGTCATCGAAACCCTTCGTCTTAAGGGCCACCGGCTTACCCCTCAGCGAATGATTGTTCTATCTACCATCGCCTCGGGCGATGGGCACATGGGAGTGGATGAGGTCTTCCAAGCTGCCAAGAAAGCCTACCCTTATATGGACATCGCGACCGTCTATCGGACGTTGAACCTGTTCAAAGGTCTCGGAGTGGTGACCGAGGTGGCCATCGGCGACCGTCTTCACTTCGAACTAACTGACCCGGATGGTCACCACCACCATATGGTCTGTCGTGCCTGCAATGGCGCCTTCAACCTTAGCCCCCATTACCTGGCTGAATTTAGGGAGACTCTCAATAAAGAATTTGGGTTTGAACCTGATCTAGAGCACTTCGCCGTCACCGGCGTATGCGCTGGGTGCCAGGATATGGATGTAAAAACCAATAGGACTTAATGATAGATGCACATTATCTCTCGCGTAGTCAGATTCTCAGCGCTGGCTATGATTGCCTTAATATTTACCGCTTGCGGAGGCGACGAAAAGTCTTCACAAACCTCGACTAAAGATGACCGCCTTCGGGTTGTCACTACTGTGTCTCCAATCACAAGTATTGTTGAGAATGTAGGCGGCCTACGGATTCGCCTGGAAGGAGTCGTGCCCGAGGGCGTGAATTCCCACACCTTTGAAGCGACACCTTCTATGGCCAAACTGATATCCCAAGCCGATTTGATCATACTAAATGGTCTATTTCTTGAGCAGCCGACATTAGCTTTGGCCGAATCTAATAAGAAAGAAGAGGCGGTTATCCTGTCTTTAGGCGAAAAGACTGTCTCTCCCGAGGAATGGCAATTCGACTTTTCGTTTCCGGAGTCTGCCGGGCACCCAAATCCGCACTTATGGCCAGACCCTAATCTGGGGCTGCGCTATGCCGAATTGGTGCATGAACAACTAGTAGCAATGGACCCGGAGAATGCGGACTATTTTTCCGATAATCTGAATCGATTCCGGACCAACGTAGATGACATGGACCAGGCGATCAGGGCAGCAGTGGCGACAGTGCCTGAGTCAAGCCGGAAACTACTCACCTACCATGACTCCTGGGCCTATTTCGCAAGAGAGTATGGCATGGAGGTAGTAGGTGCGGTCCAACCTTCTAATTTCTCTCAGCCGTCTGTCAAAGAGGTGGCGGCTCTCATCGATCAGGTAAAAGAATTAGATCTCCCGGCGGTCTTCGGTTCTGAGGTGTTTTCGAGCGATGTGCTGGAAGCTATCGCGAACGACGCAGGAACCAAATTTGTTGATGACCTGGCTGACGATGACCTTCCGGGCAAACCAGGCGATCTTGAACATACTTACCTAGGTCTTATTAAGCAGAACATGATCATTATGATTCCGGCTTTAGGAGGGGATGCCAGCTCAATGAACGGAGTGGACACCGCTAATGTGTTTGATGGCGTAAGCGATGCAGTCTACCCTCAATGATTAGGAATAACATCACAAACGACCTAACGGGACCGGTTTAAGGGAATATAAGAGAATAAATGCTACACCCTATGCCACATACGATTGGGACTGGCGAGCCCATCGTGGAGATCAATAACGTTACCTGCGGCTATGAGAAGCAGCGGGTCTTGTCAGACGTCAGCCTCAACATCATGCCCGGAGATTTTGTGGGTCTTTTAGGGCCCAGTGGCTCTGGTAAGACCACTCTTTTGCGAACCGTGCTTGGGGCGGTTGACCTTTATGCAGGCGAAGTGTTGGTGAATGGAGTTGCTACGTCTAAAAAGCAACCCAGGGTCGGTTATGTACCCCAGTTGGAGACCATCGACTGGAATTTCCCGGTCACCGTTCAAGAAGCTGTGATGATGGGACGGATGACCGAAAACCCACTTTTCCCCTGGTACCGGAAAAAGGAAAAAGACCTAGCGGCCACTATGATGGACCGGTTAGGTATCTATCACTTGGCCAACAGGCATATTAGAGAGTTATCCGGTGGGCAGCAGCAGCGGGTTTTCCTTGCAAGGGCTTTAGTTAGTAACCCGCAACTGTTGTTGCTGGATGAACCTACATCAGGTGTGGACATCAAAACCCGGGACGATGTGATGCACCTCCTTCACGATCTGAATCACGATGGTGTAACCATCATAATCACGACTCACGAGATCAACGCAGTCGCTGTGCATCTACCATGGATAGTGTGCCTGGCTGGCAGGATACTGGCCGAAGGACCTCCGTCAGAAGTTATAACCACAGAGGTTTTGCGGCTAACATATGGCGCTGAGATGCCAGTGATTCACTACGATGGGATGACCATCGTAGCTGAGAGCCCTCATTCTTATGGTAGGAACGCAGGCAGTAACGGGGATGCACCGTTGCCTCCTGTCCACGTTCATGAGCCAGGAGGAGATCCAGAGGACGAGACAGGCCACATCAGAGACCATGGGTTTGACCCTGAGATAGAAGCCAGCCACGTTCGGGACCACCAATCGGATCCTGATTCTCACTCCAGTCACGACCACGAGCACATGGTTCATTCGAACGAGCCAGGCCATACCCACGAACATGGTTCTGCAGAAGAGGCAGACCATGCTTGATCCGTTCGAGTACCCGTTTTTTGTAAGGGGCATTTTGGCCGCGACGCTGGTCGGCGGCCTATGTGGCATGATCGGCGTTTATATAGTTCTAAAACGCATGTCCTACATAGGTCATGGTCTTTCTCACGCTGTGCTCGGAGGGGCAGTGGTCAGCTTTGTTTTGTCGATCAACTTCCTCGTCGGAGCAACTATCTGGGGGTTCTTCTGCGCCCAGTTGATCGCTCTCACCGCCAAGAAGCGCAAGATAGCGGCCGACGCGGCGATCGGCGTCATCACAACGGCTAGCTTCGCGCTTGGAATCGTCTTGATCAGCCGGTACAAGTCATTCACACGTGACTTTGAAACGGCCCTTTTTGGAAATATCCTTGGCGTAACAATAGGCGATCTGATGGCCATCGTGGTAGTCACCCTTGCGGCTATCCTGGTGTTGTTTGTGGCTTACAAGTATTTTTTGTTCGCCACCTTCGACGGAGAGGTGGCACAGTTCTACGGCGTCCCTGTTGGCTGGGTTGAAACATTGTTTTCATTGGTGCTAGCCGCCACCATCGTGGTATCGATGCAGGTATTGGGAGTACTGCTGATCGCTGGAGCTACGGTCATACCTCCTGTTTCGGCCAGGATGTTAAGTGACCGCTTTACGACAGTGCTCCTATTGTCGATAGGTCTTGGAGCAGCCTGTGGGTTCGTTGGTATATATCTGAGCTTCTTTGTTGACGTTTCGTCTGGAGCTGCCGTGGTCCTGGTAGAAGCAGTGGTATTCGCCGCGATCATGGCGTACAGCAACTTCAGGCCGCGAAGAGTGCCAGAGTCGCTGGAGGAAGTGCATCGGGTTAGGGTAGGACAACCTAGTCCGGGCGAGCCAGATTAAGAGCCACTGTGGGACTGGATGTCCTCAAATTTAACGAAAGTGGATATATTTATATAGGTTTATCTGATGGTGAGCACTGATTGCCTTGCTTCAAGTTGGTGTCGCTCAACCAGTCCGTTAACCTGCTTGTTAAAGTACTACCAATGGTAGCTAGGCTAGACCTTAGGAATTAAAACAATATTTGTGATAGTGAAAGGAGAACCGAATGTCCATCGAGTCTGTGGCCATACTTAGTCCTGGAGATATGGGCCACGCCATCGGCCAGCTGCTTAGAGAAAATGAACTGCATGTCCTAACATGCTTGGCTGGACGCAGCAATCGTACCCGTCAACTTTCAGAGCAGGCAGGTATAACGGATGTCCCCAGTATCAAAGAACTAGTGGCCCAGGCCGACGTTCTCATGTCGGTTACTGTTTCGGAGGCAGTACCTGGTCTATGCCAGGAAATATCTGAGGCCGTGAAGGCTACCGGGACAGACCTGCTTTTCGCGGAATGTAACGCGATTGCTCCTGAATTAAGCAGGGAGATGGAGTCAGTTCTGAAGTCAGGCGGCGCCCGCTACGTAGATGCTTCTATCATCGGTGGGCCTCCACGTAATGGGTCCAGCCCCAGGCTCTATGCTTCCGGAGATAATGTCGCTGAATTATTGCAACTCCGTGATTTTGGTCTCGATGTACGGGACCTAGGAGATCAATTAGGCCGGGCTTCTGGGATCAAAATGTGCTATGCGGCCATGACCAAGGGCACCACTGCGCTTCATGCGGAGCTATTGATCGCTGCCGAGAAACTAGGTCTGACCGAGGAAGTAATGGCAGAATTTTCGAACACCCAACCAGCTGTTGTTGAACGCATGGAAGGTTGGATGCCAGGGATGCCCGCAAAATCGCGCCGCTGGGTCAGTGAGATGGAGGAGATCGAGAAGACCTTCAGCGACCTTGGATTAACTCCCAATATATTCAAGGGAGTAGCTGACATGTACCGTATGATTGGAGAGACGTCCCTCGGCGACGAGAACCCTGAAAGTCGAGACAAAGCTCGCAACCTCGCGGAGACCATACGTGCCATAAATGAGGCTATCTGAGGATATACCCAGAGTTAGATATCATCGAGGATTCGATGTCGAAAAGACACGTCGGACAGTGTTGGCATTTATAGGGGAATCAAAGAAAGAGCCTCAGAGATCTAGATCTCTGAGGCTCTTTTATAACCTGACTGGGTAACAAAGGATTATGGTTCGGTCTGCTCGGTCTCGCTGCCCTTAACCGTGATGGTTATGTGGGCCATCGAAGTGGAGTCAGGGGCTCCGTGCCAGTGGTTCTCGCCGGCCGGAATGACTACTACGTCACCCTCTGTCACTGTGAGGGACTCGTTGTCGTTAGCGACAGTGCCAGTACCTTCGGTGACCACCAAGATCTGGTCGCCGGAGTGCTTGTGGAATTTGTTCCGCGAACCAGCGTCGAAGGCGACGATGGCGAAGTTGAAATTGTTGCTGTCGTTCGGGTCTAAGATGGACTGACGCCATACCTGGGTGCCGGTCATTAGACCGCCGGTCATCTCTGCCTTGGTCTTGGGCACACTGCTCATAGTAACTTTCTTCAATGTTTCCTCCTGTTGTTGCTGCCCAATAGGTGGGCGAAATTACCGAAGTAATGATACAAGTCACTTCGGCGTAAGTCCATTGGACCGGTGTTGTAACTTCAGCCTGAGCTTCTCATCTCTTCCAACGTTTCGGAGATAGTCCGAGCCAGATCGCTGGGTCGATCCGCAAATTCAGGAGTTGGGTACCACTCGTAGTCGAAGCTGCGTAATACAGTACCTTCTATGCTGCATCTGAGGTTAGATACGATCACTTTGAACCCCAGTTTACTGGTAGCACTTTCAGCCAGCATCTCCAAGACCACCTCCGGGCAATCGAACACTACTAGGAACCCACCTTCTTTCTTGCCGTCGGTGACCCTGCTGCGGAACACCTGACCTAGTAGTTCAGCTTCGACGATGGTGTACTCACGCTCTGGAACATCGTGGTCTGGCCAACCAATGCTTATAGGCCCGCCCTTTTCCCAATGGTGCATAACCAGTTACCTCGATGCGGCCCGCTCTTGATTGGTCGCGACCCTTTTGCCGGCTTTGAACACTGCTACCACATCTCTGAGGCATTCCAAATCCTGGGTAGGGTCTCCGTTAACAACTAGTAGGTCCGCTTCTTTCCCGGCCTCGACCGTGCCTATCGTGTCAAAAATACCTAAGGCTTCGGCAGGGCTGCGTGTTCCGGCGTGGATAGCCTCGATTCTAGTCAGACCAGCGCTGTGGAGTGACATCACCTCGCCTTGAAAGTCACCGAACGGGTAGTAGCTCCAACCGCAATCGGAGCCTCCGACCAGCTTCACACCTGATTTCACTAGTGATGAAAACTGGGCCAAGGAATTTGCTCCGGCGATCGTCGAGCGTTCCAGACGTTCCTCTTCCTCATCTGTAAGGTCACGTTGACCTTTTATTTTGATCAGAAGTTCACGGTTTGCGTTCCCCAAGCCCATTGTCGGGTTCAGCCAAACTTCGGATGAGGCCAGTCGGTCTGCGGTCTGATCATCAAAACGATAACTACCGTCATTGTCATAGAAAGCGCAGTGCAGGATCGAGTCCACTCCGGCATCCAACGCCATGTTGATGGCGTCTGTGCATCGGCAATGGGCTAACACAGGACGGTTACGGTTATGTGCTTCTTCTACGATGGCGTTTAATTCTCCAGCAGAATAAGCTGCTCGGTATGGGTCACTTGTTGATGTGCTACCGCCCGATGCAGCGATTTTGATGAAGTCTGCGCCTTGTTTGACCATGTCGCGTACTCGAGATCTGACAGCATCAATACCGTCCGCTTCCCCTCCCATGTACCATAGATGACCGCCTGTTACAGTCAACGGTGGGCCGGAAACTAAAACCCTAGGCCCTTCGACAAGCCCTTCTGCAAGTCCTTCTTTTAAGGCGAAGCCATTGCGGTTCCATGAGCCGCAATCACACATGGTGGTTACGCCTGAGGCGATGGCAGCGGCTGCGTTCTGGGCAGATCTAAGGAGTCGGATTTCGTCATTGTCATCTTCGTTGACCTGTTCTCCGGTACGCCCGTCACCAGGCATGTTGGTATGGGTGTGGATGTCAAACATCCCGGCCAACAGGGTGCCGTCGGCAAACTCCAAGGTCTTTTGGTCGGCTCCGTCTGTATTCAGATTCGCGGCCTCAGATCTAGGCCCGACCCATTTTATCGCACTGCCTTGTATTGCTACTGCCTTGCCTTCATGTGCTTGGTTGGATACGCCGTCAATCAACCGTTTGGGCATAATCAATGTGAGTGTCTTGTCATCTTGCCGCAATTGCCTACTCCACCATAGATGGCTTCGAACGAGCGATTAAATTATATCCTAGACAAATCCCAAAGGTTCAAATGAGAACATAGATAGGGCAGATAGACATACCAATATATCTAGCTGCTGTGTGAGTGGACCTAATCTCTATCTAATACGGATTCGCCGAGAAAACGGTTTGCAAGAATTCAGGCCAAATCCAGAACATTAGTCGGACTTTAAATAGCGCAGGCTATCTTTCTGTGTATTCGGCTACGGAAATTCGATTTTAGCGAGGCGCTTCAGGATTCTCGTTCTGCCAATTGTCTATCCAAGATTAAGAGTGCGTCACTCTTGTCACCGATCATTTTCAATTGCTCGATGATCTCATGGACATCTTTCTCGTCTTCGACTTGTTCGGTAATAAACCATTGGAGATGTATTTGAGTAGCGTAATCATCCTCTTTTATGGCTAGTGCATACTCTTGGTGAATAAGTTCAGTAACTTTGCGCTCGTGGTCAAGAGCACTCTGCATAACATCTAGAGCTGATTGGAATTCAAGTGGAGGTTGACTAATGGGTAGAAGGAGCACTTTTTCTTCTCGGTCATTTACGTAATCGAACAACCTCATCGCATGGTCATTTTCCTCCCGACTCTGTGCTCGTAGCCAACTTGCAAATCCAGGAAGGTTAATGCTTTCGCAGTATGATGATAGAGAGAGATATAGATATGAAGAGTAGAATTCTATGTTTATGTGTTTGTTTAACGAATCGTGAATAGCTTTGGTCATGCCCATGCTTGATGGTCCTTTTTGACTGGCAGTAAGCAACCGATAAGGCAGGCACAGTTTACTATGTGCAATAGTTGCCACGGGATCGGAGCCGTTGCAGCGCTAAAATTTTCTCTGTCAATATACTAGATATCAATGGTTATAAATACGGATTCTAGTTATATCTTGCACGCAAGATATGCGCACTGCAAAAAGTCAAGCGTTTAGATTTAGATGTATGGGGCAGATAATATGAGGGTGTGGAGTTCTTTCCGCGATCTTCGTATGACAATACTGGCTTTAGTATCACCGAAATATGGCAAACAGAACTGATGTCTCCGGTCACATACCGTTTCTAATCCGTATCTTGTTTAATCCGAACCGCCGATGAATTCTGGTTGTACTCTCTATTGTCATGACAAAAGCTAAATCCGTGCTCAACATGAGGAGGCGTGACGATACAACAATACTACTCGCTGCAGGCAATTCGACTACTTGGGAAAACAAAAGGAAGGCCAGCCCATCTCTTGCGCCCAAACCGACCGGTGGAAAGATGGATAACCAGCCGACCGTGAGGCTGAGACCCCACGCACCTGATATGACTGCTATTTTGCTAGCATTCAGGTCTGTAAACGATGCTGCGATAAGCACAATAAAAGCAAGCTGCATGAGGGAATATGCGCCGTAGAGGCCCAGTCCTTTAAGCGTGAAATTACGGGAAAAGTATGACCCGCCTGAGAGTAATGTTGCTGCTTTCTGAAAAACCATTCGAGTTAGAGAGATCGGGGGAGATTGGAGTGTACTGTCCTTGGAAAGGTTTCCAATCTTAATCACAGAAGCGCCAAAGAAAATAACGCCGAAGGCAAATGTCATGACCGCAATCAGGGGGTGCAAATATACCCATGAAAGTATAGATCCACTGATTATGGTGAGCATACCGTATGCCAGCACAACCTCTATGACTATGCTACGAGCTACTTGGTCTGCCGGTACGCCTAACCTATTTACTAAAATGGTACGTCCAGCCAGGGACCAGATCCGACCAGGTATGTATCGTGCCAGCCAACTCCGGGAATAAGCAGCGTATAGGCTCGACGTTGATGGTAGGACTGAACCGTTAATAGGTGACCGCAAAAATGTTAAAACGCGTTCCCAAAGGACCATTAGGAAGAAGAGCATTAGGAGATTGAGAATAGCGGCTCCGATGAACGGAGTCCATCGGTCTGGTTTTAAGCCCCCTGCAGATCTTATGGCATCTCCGAAAACCCAAACAAAAATTAAAAACGACCCTAGAATAATCCCCAGGCCTAAGATACGGTAGAGTGAGCCAATGAAACCGGCTTTGACCGATAATGAAGATGGCATCAGGGTTTATAGGGACGCTGTTAGCGGTTCGGGTTTTCTCTCAGTAGCATTGGAATTGTTTACCGAACTGACTACTTCGAAACCGTTACTCACGAAGTCATGAAGATGGCCGTAAAAGTAGCTGCCTCCACGACCCAGTGTCCAAAAGTTTTCGAATCGGCGGAGATAGGACAAGACGATCTCCGATATAATTTCGTATCCCTTGAAGTAGACGGGATATGCGTTTTCCAGCCGGTGAGTATCATATCCGGAAACTAGAGAGGCGTTTATTAGACCCATCTCATTAAGTTGTTGTATTAATCCAGTGGCAAGTAGGTCAGGGTCACGATTCCAGATATCGTCCTCATTGAAACAAGGGAACTCAACGACGAGAGAGGTCTTTCCTTGTGGACTCATATCCTCACTGCGGTTCCGCGGTTCGTGGGCACGACTAAACTCGTATTGGGCGTCTTGAAAATAGGTGACGGCAGCATCGCTGATAGACGGTTGGTCTATGAAAAGCGCAACTAAGACCACATTACGGAATTTAAGCTGCGCTGCGGCCTGGAGTACTTCTTCAGGCGGTTTTGGACTCATCATATTTACTACCGAAGTGATGGGTAGCGTGTTTATTACTGAAGCAGGCTTAATTTGGTAGGATTGCTCCCCGGTGTTCACGTTGACAGTAGATATTCGATTGTTAGCGGTTTCGATACCGTCTATTCGGTGGTTGTAGTGCAATTTATCGGCAGATAGTCGGCTTGCCATACGATCGGATATATCACCGTAACCTAGTTTGGGGTACAGAAATCGACCCTCTAAATGGTCTGATGTTTTGAATCGCAAAAGAGTCTCTTTGATGAGTCCAAGTATTGAAAAGCCTGGTAATCGCCGGCCTGCGATGTCTGGCGATAATTCTGACGCTGGCAGTCCCCATAGCCGCTCGGAGAACGGAATTAGGAATGTCTCTGCGATTGTTTTACCGAACCTAGACGTAGCGTATTTTGCGAAGTCCTGTAGAGGCTTATCTTTGTTGTCTTTAAGGCGGGATAACGCTAGATCTCTAGCTGCTCGGACCGTATAGCCAAGCCCGCCATTTCTTAACACTTGGAATGGTCTTAACGGGAAGTCGACAAACCTGTCCTGCCACCAGATCCGTGCAGGAGCGTCGACCGAATGCAGGTCCGTGCCCATTAATTCGGAAATGCGTGTGGTCGCTTCAACGTCGCGGGCATGGAACCTATGCGGACCCGTGTCATACAGGAACTCACCTGATCTGATCGTTCTGGCGTTTCCACCGTGTATTGACGATTTCTCTAAGATGGAATAATTCGTGTTCCCGGATTCTTCCATG
>ENA-UPTF01001116-UPTF01001116.1-marine-metagenome-genome-assembly--contig:-NODE-1116-length-17440-cov-2.560560_pt1 | contig 17440 bp, 18 predicted proteins | sample MGYA00238166_ERZ767019 | MGnify/ENA primary metagenome ERZ767019 (study PRJEB28930, sample SAMN06266391) | marine metagenome | isolation source: Sea water from 250 m depth | place: Atlantic Ocean...
TCTAAAATATTTAGAAGGGTCTTATACTGTTGTAGGAAATGATGGAAATCATTTTAATAAGTCAATAACAGATGGTGGGAATACTGCTGTTCCTGATAGTATTGCTGAAGCTATATACTTTGGTTCAGATCATTACCCAGTTATTGCAAAAATTATTCACACCTCTAAAAACTCTACTAGTCCCGTTGCACATGCAGGAAGCGATCAAGTGGCGGCAATTAATGATAAGGTATTTTTGGATGGAGCTGAAAGTTATGATCCAAATGGTTCGATCATAAGTTACAAGTGGAGTCAGACTTCTGGACCCAAAGTGAGTATCAAGGATAACCTACTAGTTAAAGCTAGTTTTGTTGTTCCAGAAATAAATCGAACTACAAATTTTATTTTCAGATTAGAAATAACTGATAATGATAATGAGAGTTCAATCGATTATGTTAAAATAACAGTTCCTATTGTTGGAGGATATACACCTTACAATATTCAATTTGCAAAAGATAGGGGTGCTGGAGATGATTGCTATCCATCAGAGTTTGAAGGTCAAACATTAGAAGTCTCGGGTGTGGTTACAGCAGTTCGTCCAGATCAAACCTACGCAAATTTCTTTTTTCAAGATCCTATAAAAAAAGAATGGGGAGGGATGTTTGTTTATGTCAATGAAGGCTACACCCCTCCTAAAATTGGTGACCTAGTTAAGTTAAAAGGTGACATCGTTGAATATTACGGGATGACAGAAATGAAAAATATTGTTTCAACAATTATTTTGTCTTCAGGTAATTCGATAGAACCTGTACTATCAAATGCTAAATCAATTTCGGGTGGTTGCTCAGAATTGGCTGAAAGATATGAGGGTGTGCTTGTAAGAATTCCAAATTTAATTATTGCCGAATCTGGAGATGAAGGCTGGAGAGCTATTGATAGAACTGGATCAGTTTTTATCGATAATTATTTATTTGATGGGCAGTGGCCTGACCCTCAAGTAGGAACTGTTTATGTAAGTATAACAGGTATTGTTCATTATACTTATGGTGAGTACAAATTAATGCCTAGAAATAAATATGATTTCAATGCTCCTCTGGCAGGGTTGCCACAAATACCCAAAAATTTTGAATTACTAATTAATTATCCTAATCCATTCAATCCAACAACAACAATTGAATTCAAAGTCAAAGGAGAGGCCCATGTCAAATTGAATGTGTTTGATATATATGGACGTAAAGTAGCGACATTAATTAATGGCGTTTCATTATCAAATAAACTTATTTGGAATGGAAAAAATGACCAAGGTCAGTTAGTTCCTGCAGGAGTATATTTTGCTCGACTTGAATCAGGAAATACGATTATGAATAAAAAAATGATTGTACTAAAATAATATATGGCAAATATAAAAGTTAGAGTTGTGGATTGCTATGTCTACCACCAAATGGATGGGGCAATTCAATTTTTAATACTAAAAAGAAATAAGGATAAACTCTATGAGCATCTATGGCAGGGTGTTGCTGGAAAAATCGAGAAGGGCGAGAAAGCTTGGCAAACTGCAATTCGAGAATTAAAAGAAGAAACGGCTCTTAATCCAAAAAAAATGTTTGTTGCAGACCATGTGAGTCATTTTTATGAAACGCATGGAGATAGAATAAACTTAGTGCCTGTATTTGGAATTGAAGTTGATTCAAAAGATGTCATTTTATCTGATGAACATATTGAGTATAAATGGGTAGATTTTAAAGAAGCATTTGATACGTTAGTTTGGAATGGGCAGAAAAAAGGGATTCAAACTGTTTATGATATGGTTTCAAATCATGATGAACGTATTCGCTGGACAAGCGTGGAATTAAAAAAGGAGAATTAATGTTAGATATAGGAACGAAAGCGCCTGATTTTACATTACCAGATCAGAATGGGGATGATGTTTCCCTAAGTGATTTTTCAGGTAATAAAATTGTGTTATGGTTCTTCCCCAAAGCCAGTACTCCAGGATGAACAATTGAAGGTCAAGGGTTCCGGGATGAACTCCAGAATTTCAAATCTAAAAATGTAGTTGTCATAGGGATGAGTGCAGATTCTAGTAAACGGCAGAAAAACTTTTGTGATAAACAAAACTTTGAATATCCAATGCTAAGTGATGAAGGAAAAAATGTACTTAAATCATATGGTGTTTGGGGAACAAAAAAAATGTACGGGCGAGAATATGAAGGTATTTATCGCTATACCTATGTTATTGATGATAAAGGGATGATAGAAAAAGCTTACGAGAAAGTGAGCGTAAAAACTCACGCTCAAGATATACTAGCTGAATTATAAATAGATTAATTATTATTAGGTAGATTTGTATCAAGAAATAAAGCTTGATTCATACCAGCAAAAAATCTCTGAAAAAATTCTACCTCATGTACCCCTCCAGTTGATAAAATTTTTGCATCTTGCTCAACTTCACCACTTGCACTAACTCTTACACTCGTTTCATCATTTCCGAGTTCATTTAAATTTATCGTTACTTTATATCGATAGATACGTGGCCCATCGGGTCCGTCACCATTACCACTTCTCCCTCCAATATTGATTGGTGATGATCTTCCCCTTCTGCCGTTCCGTTTATCATTATCATCATCATCATCAGCGCCAAAAATTAAAGCAGCAAGAAAGGCAACTATTGCAATAACTCCAATTGCAAGGAGCGCTTTTTCTCCATTGGACATTTCTGTTTCGGGTTTTTCATTGGTTAAAGACGCTTTGCGATGTTCTGTGGTTCGGCTTGCTGTAATTAACCCAACATCTGAATTCAAGACATCTATAGTATAATCCATATCTTGAAGTGAATTTATGGAAGCTTTTAGAACTGTCAATAAATTGCCTTGGAAAGATCGTGTTTCCATGGCTCTGGCAATAGATGTTGGTGGTTTTTCTGCTCTTGGTGGATTTGAGCAGCCAGATACACCAACTATTAGGTAGCTAATTAATAAAAAATATAGGAGTCGTCCTGAAGTACTTTTAGGACGACTCAAGCTTATCAGCATCTAGAACTCCAGACTTTGATATGCGTAGTCGATGACGTTTTTGTTATCATCAAAAGTTATAATAGCTGTTAGTGATTTAGAAGATTGGCTAGAACTTGATTTACTTGTTGTGCCTCCCCATAACCATCCAAATAATCCACCAAACCCAAATCCTGCTCTATTTTTATTTGTACTTTCCCGTGTTATTCGATCATAAGTCCATGTCTCACGGCCTTGCTTATCTTTAGAAATGATATTTGGTGCACCTAGGGTTTTCATGATTTCAGTTTGGTTTGCCCCTTTCTCAACAACTAACTGTACGGATCCAAGGGTCATTCGATTTGATTCTTTTTGAGGGGGGTTACTACAACCAGCAATAAAAAATATAGTATATATGGGTAAAAAATATTTTTTCATAAAATTCTCCTTTATCTACTATTTAAACTAATTATTGATAGTTATTGTTCCAAATTAATCAAATATTTATCCCTAGACCAATTGAAACATTTAGTAAAAATTAGATTAAATTATATCTTATGAATTTTATTATTACAGTTCTTCTTAACATTGTATTTAGTTGGTCAATTAATGATTATATCATAATTGATACTATTGAGTTTAAAGTGGTCAAAAAAGGTAATTCAGATAGAAAATTTATTTGGCTACATGGAGATGAACAGACTGCGAAGATGGCGCTTGAACATCATATTAATAAATATGGCGGAACTGCCTTTTTCATCATGAATAATTTAAGAGATGTTGAATTCCATGGGGGTTTGATTGATCCCAATAGAATATTTTCATCATACGGTGCTAAAAGAAATATTCACAAGTATAATCCACATTGGCCAGCGACAAAGAAACAGCAATTGCTTGATGGGCTCAATAAAGATAGACCAAGTTTTTTAAAAGCTATTTTCCCAACTAATGGGGGATTGTTGATCGCATTACACAATAATTATAAGGGATATAATGTTCATGAAGAAGTCGCAATTAGTGATTCAATTTCAATTAAGAAAGATCAAAATCCCCGAGACTTTTATTTGTGCACCAATCGTGAAGATTTTGAATTACTAGCCAAGTCACCCTTTAATGTAGTGTTGCAAGAAAATTCGCCTAAAAAAGATAATGGATCGCTTTCATGGGCAGCTATAGATAATAATGTCCGTTATATTAATATCGAAACCCGCTTAGGTTGGCTAAGCATGCAAAAGCGTATGCTTGCTTATATAGAAAAAAATCTTCAATGAGTATTGATTGGACATACTCTAGTCAATTATTTCTTGGTTTATTATTAGTTGTGGTGATTTATTTCTCATTGATATTCAACAAAAATAGATCAAAACGTAGCAATACAAAAAAAATAGATTCTAGAGTTGCAGAGGAAATGGCACAAAAAATATTAGAAGATGCTAAAATGCATCGTGCTGCAAGAAGGAAAGAGAATGAAAAATAAAGTTATTATAATATTTTTATTTATCACTGTTGTTTCTTTCCTCATAATGTCATGCAGGAACCTCAAAAATCAACCTCCCAACATTGTAATTATATTTACAGATGATCAAGGTTATTCGGATTTAGGAAGTTATGGTGCAGTTGGGTTTGAAACGCCTAATATAGACCGCCTTGCAAATGAAGGCATAAGATTTACCGACTTTCAAGTTTCACAGGCAGTGTGTAGTGCGTCTAGAGCATCACTTTTAACAGGAGCTTATTCGCAACGTATTGGTGTTCGTGGTGCGTACAATCATACCGCACGTGTTGGTCTTAATCCAGATGAGACTACCATTGCTGAAATCCTTAAGTCAATAGGCTATGCAACAGGTATATTTGGGAAATGGCATTTGGGCCACCATAAAAAGTTTTTACCACTGCAACAAGGCTTTGATGAATATATGGGTATTCCTTATTCTAATGATATGTGGCCTGTAGATTATGATGGCACTCCTGTTGCGGGAACAGGTCACCGGAAAAATTTTTATCCCCAGTTACCTCTTTTGGAAGGTAATAATAAAATTGAAGAAATTCGTGAATTAGCAGATCAAGATAAATTGACTAAACGTTACACCAAACGAGCCATTGATTTTATAACCAAAAATAAGGATAAACCTTTTTTCCTTTACCTTCCACATTCCATGCCTCATGTGCCGCTTGGAGTATCAGAGCAATTTAGGGGCAAAAGTAAGCAAGGTATGTATGGCGATGTTATAATGGAGATTGATTGGTCAGTAGGCGAAATATTAAATACACTTTCCAAGTATGATCTAGACAAAAACACATTAATTATATTTACAAGTGATAATGGCCCCTGGCTTAATTATGGATTGCATGCAGGTTCAGCATTGCCTTTAAGGGAAGGCAAGGGAACAATGTGGGAAGGCGGCTCTAGAGTGCCTTGTATTATGTGGTGGCCAGGGAAAATACCAGCAGGAATTGTCACTGATCAATTAGCCGCAACTATTGATATTTTGCCAACTATTTCTGAAATAACTGGAGCTCCTTTACCAAAAAATCCAATTGATGGAATTAGTGTGAATAAAATCCTCGAAGGCAATATTAATTCTCCTGTCCGTGAGGATTATTACTATTATTATGGAGGAGAACTAATTGCAGTTAGAAAGGGAAAAATGAAGTTAGTGTTCCCTCACACTTATCGATCGTATGAAGGGGTTATGCCTGGAAGTAATGGTTATCCTGCAGTATATCAAGGTGTCCTAGGTAAATATGCAACAGGAAAAAGTTCTTTAGAATTATATGATCTTAATAATGATATAAGTGAATCCAAGGATATTTCATCAAAACACCCATATATTGTTGCAAATCTTGAAATTATCGGTCATAAAGCGAGAGATAAGTTTGGAGATAAACTTAGAGGAATTGAAGGGACTGATGTACGACCAATCGGGAGACTTGATCCAGAAAGATCATTGTCAGAATTAAATATTTCCCATTTAGGTATTGATAAAGAAATAACACTTACAAACGAGTACAGCTCTCAATATAATGCAGGATTAGGTGACGGAAGACGTGGGACTCTAAATCATAGAGATAATCATTGGCAAGGATACCATGGTGTCAATTTTGAAGCGACAATTGATCTAGGAGCCTTAACGCCTATTAATGAAATCAGTTGTAGTTTCTTACAGAAACATTCTGCTTGGATATTTCTCCCAACAGAAGTTCATTTTCAGATATCAAAGGACGGGAATGATTTTTTTTCAATAAAAAAGTTTAAAGAAGAAACCATAGCAGATCCGTCCTATAAGGTAAAAGATTATGTTAGTACTTTTTCTCAACGTGAAGCTCGATTTGTTAAAGTGAACGCAAAAAATATAGGTATTTGTCCGGAATGGCATCCTGGATCAGGAAATAGAGGATGGTTATTTGTTGATGAGATTGTTATTAATTAATAATGGGTAAAATATGAGATCAATTATTTATTTTTCTTTAATATTATGTTGCACTGTTTTTATATCATGCGAATCAAAGTTAGAAAAACGTCCTAATATAATTTTTATTATGAGTGACGATCACTCTGAGGCAGCAATTAGTGCTTATGGTAGTAAGCTCATTTCAACACCAAATATTGATAGAATTGCAAATGAAGGTGTCCAATTCAATAATAGTTTCGTAACCAATTCCATTTGCGCTCCCAGTCGAGCAGTATTATTAACAGGAAAGTACAGTCATTTAAATGGGGTTTTAGATAATAATCAGGTCTTTGATGGCGACCAAGAAACTTTCCCGAAATTGTTGCAAGAAGCAGGATATGAAACATCAATGATTGGCAAATGGCATCTAAAAAGTGAGCCCACTGGATTTGATAATTGGAAAGTTCTAAAAGGCCAGGGGGAATATTATAATCCTTTAATAGTAGATGAATCTGGTGAAAAAAACATTCTGGGTTATGTCACAGATGTAATAACTGATCTAGCTATTAAAACACTAGATAATCGAGACCAAGATAAACCTTTTGCTATGCTGATGCATCATAAGGCGCCGCATAGAAACTGGATGCCGAATTTAAAAAACCTTGGTGCATTTAAGGGGAAAACATTTCCAATCCCAGAGACTTTTTATGATGATTATTCTTCGCGTTCATCTGCTGCAACTGATTCTGATATGCGTATTGACAATATGTTTTTGACATGGGATATGAAATTACGCCCAGAAGATATCGATAAAGAAACTGGAACTGGAGGAAGCGGGAAAGCCTCTGGAATAATTAGGGATTCATACCGAGAGTGGATGAATATTGATCAGAGATATATATGGGAAGCTTATTATGATTCTATTAGTGCAGATTATCGCGAATCTAATCTTAAAGGAAATGAATTGCTTGAGTGGAAATTTCAACGTTACATGGAGGACTATTTAGGGACGATTCTTTCAGTGGATGAAAGTGTTGGTAAAATATTAGACTATTTAGATAATAATGGACTGGCTGATAATACGATTATTGTTTATACCTCTGATCAAGGTTTTTATTTAGGAGAGCATGGTTGGTTCGATAAACGATTTATGTATGAAGAGTCTTTAAGTATGCCCTTATTAATGCGATATCCAAAAGAAATAAAAGGACAACAAGAATTAGATGAAATAGTTCTTAATCTTGATTTTGCTCCTACATTTCTTGATTATGCAGGTATCAAAGTACCTAAATCTATGCAAGGGTATTCAATGAGGAATCTGGTAAGTGCTAAGAAACAAAGTAAATGGCGTGAATCAATGTATTATCATTATTACGAATTTCCTCATGGGTGGCATTTTGTAAAAAAACATTATGGTATTCGAACAGATCGCTATAAGCTCATTCACTTTTATGATGATATCGATGCATGGGAATTTTATGATTTAAAAAATGATCCAAATGAAATAAATAATATTTATAATGATCCAAATTATAAATCAGAAATCAATACCACAAAACGTGAACTTTATAAATTACAGGTTGAATTCAAAGATACAGTGATTGAAAAGACCGATTAATATTTTATTATTTTTAAAGAGTCTTTTAGGAAGGCTTTTTCATTCAAATCTTCATCTAAATAACCCATCATAACTGAGTGGCCTGAAATTTTTTTTGGATTAGTATTACTATCAAATGCGGTCAAGTGTATCGGAGATTTATTTATTGATAAGAATGCTGTATTCTCATTACATACATATAAACTAGGTGGTGATGTATCCTCTAATTGGTCCCATTCAAAACAAATTTGGTAATCTTCATTATTGATTCCAATACTCATATCTGGATTTACTGAAGTTAATGGCGCACCTGTATATAGTGGGAGCATGGCTTGGAGAATTACCCATGCAGTAGAATTAGGTTCAAGGTTAATATGATATGTTTGATTCTCAAAAAGATCTATAGCATGTTGAATGCCATTAGCATTTACCAACAAATTGTAGTGACTAAGTCTAATCCCTATGCCTTTATCCCAGAAAATCATAGCTTCATGGTTTAGTAAAGGTTTGAATATTGGATCATAATTATCAGGAAATGATTTTATTTTTTCAAAATAATCTGTTTCCAAATTAATTATTTTAGCTGGAAACACCTTTTTTTCAGCTCTAACTAGATCCCCATCTCCTGTGATTACCATAGATGCTCCTAATGTCCAAATCCCAAATGCTAAAATTTCAGTTTGTGGGAATGGAAGTTTATCGATAAGAATACGCTCTTTGGGCTTAACTCCTTTATGTATAAGCCAATTAGCAGTTTGTTGTGCTAATCTATATACTTTATCAGAAGTTAGACCTAGATCAGCATAGACCATTTTCTGCCCATATTTTATATTTTGTCCATCCACTAATGATCTAAGATTAGGATAAGGAACCATATGCTCAATTGGCTCTACGTTACCAATGCATTGGGCTTGATAAATTCGCTTCTCTAGATCAGAAGACATATAATAATGGACTTAAACTATTTGGGCTTAACTTGACGAACTATATCAAAGGTATCGATAATGCGAGTGTAAGCATTGCCAGCTAAGCGACCAATAGGGTTTAATACTTCTAGGTCAATATGACCATCTTTATAAACCATATCATCAATGTGGAACATTACAATAGTCCCAATAACAATAAACCCTGCACCAGCTTCAGCTCCCCCAATTTCAACAACGGTATTCAAACTGCATTCAAAACTGACCTTTGATTCTTTCACTCGCGGCGGTTTGACTTTCACGCAATCAATAGGTGTTAATCCGGATATTTCAAATTCATCAATTTCTTTATCATAATCAGTTGCACAGGCTACCATAGGTTCTGAAATTTCTTCTGAAACTAAATTAACGACAAATTCTTTAGTATCTTGAATATTATTTAATGTGTCCTTTGTTAATCCATCATAACCACGTCGAGCCGGTGCAAACATTATTGTTGGTGGATTTGAGCAAACTCCGTTAAAGTAAGAAAAAGGTGCTAGGTTTAAGATGCCATCATTTGATTTCGTAGAAACAAATGCAATGGGTCGAGGTACAATTGACCCGATCATTATTTTATGATTTTCTTTTAGTGACTGCTCAGTTGGATCAATGATCATTGATTATCTAACCATGAAAGTGGATAGCTCTCATCATCAATATCAGAACAATTGACAGTCATTTTTAACGGATTGAATGTGTCAACCATAACTGCAATTTCATTTGTTTCTTTTGCTCCGATTGATTCTTCAATCTTTCCAGGCTGGGGTCCATGAGGTAGGCCTGATGGATGAAAAGTAATTGATCCTTCTTCCATTCCTTTTCGACTCATAAAATTACCAGACACATAATATAAAATCTCATCTGAATCCACATTGCTATGTGCATAAGGAGCGGGGATAGATTGGTCATGATAGTCAAATAGCCTTGGAACAAAATTACAAATCACTGCACCTTGAGTTTCAAATACTTGATGAACGGGTGGAGGCTGGTGTATTTTGCCAGTAATTGGCATAAAATCATTCACATTAAATACCCATGGGAAATAATAACCGTCCCAACCAACAATATCAAATGGATGATTTTGATATTCATAATATTGAAGTCCTTTTTCTAATCGGACTTGCACATCAATTGGACCCTTGGAAATAGCTGGCTCCAGATCAGGTGTTTTAAAATCTCTTTCAGAAAAAGGCGAGTGCTCTAACAACTGTCCCAATTCATTTCTATATCTTGTTGGAGTTTGTATAGCACCTCTAGTTTCAATGATAAGCATTTCCATAGATTCTTTTATATCCAATTGCCAAATAACTCCTCTAGGTATCACTGCGTAATCTCCAAAGCTTAAATGAAGAGACCCAAAATTAGTTTTAAGAATACCTTGCCCCTCATGAATAAAAATACATTCATCGTAGTGTCCATTCCGGTAAAGTGTCTCCATAGGTTTTGAAGCAGAAGCTTTAGAAATAATAATATCTGAATTATAAAAAAGGGGTACTCGGGATGAAATAGCATCTCCATTAGATTTAAGATTAGAAGTTTGAATATGATGATGTCGATGTTCATGGTCCCATGGTTCAATCGTTATAGCTGAAAGTTCCCCTACTTTTTTTATTGCAGTTGGAGAAGACAGATGATATATATTTGAATAAATATGACTGAATCCATGTCTGCTGATAAGTTCTTCCCAATAAAGGTTTCCATTAGCATCACGGAATTGAATATGGCGTTTATTTGGAATTTGACCGCGTTTTAGGTAAAAAGGCATAATAGATTATACGATTGTGTTCTCTAATTTTCCCAAACGTTCTACTTCTAGTGTAACTGTATCCCCTTTTTGAACCCATCCACCAGTATTCTCCGGACGAAGTTCTAAAATACAACCAGTACCCACTGTCCCTGATCCTATATATTCGCCAGGCATTAACTTAGTATTCATACTAGCACGTTCAATCATATTGCCAAATGAGTGATAAAGATCATTTGTATTTCCATCAGAAATTAGTTTTCCATTTACATGGCAGGTCATCCTTAAATCTAATTTTCCATTATTATCCCAAGCATCTTCTAGTTCATCAGGGGTAACCATATATGGACCAAAACTTGAAGCAAAATCTTTTCCTTTTGCAGGACCTAAACTTAATGGCATCTCTTCGCGTTGTAAATTTCGAGAAGACCAATCATTAAGTATTGTATATCCAGCAATTACTTCTGCAGCATCGTTAGCTTTGATATTTGAACCTCCATTGCCAATAATAATAGCAAACTCAAGTTCAAAGTCTAATTCAGTTGTATTTGAAGGGTAAGGGATTTCTTGACCATGCCCATAGCAACAATTTGGATTAGAAAAATAGAAAATAGCAATTTTAAACCAATCAGGATGCATTTCTAATCCTCTTAGTTTTCTCGCTGCACGAACGTGCTGCTCGAAAGCATAAAAATCTCGAAAAGAAGGAGGGTTGATAATTGGAGGCAATATTTCCAAATCTGACTCAGCATGTGAAAATTTGGATAAATTACCATTTTGAACAGTTTCTTGCATTTCTTTTAAAATAGGAAAAAAATGATTCCATTCTTCCAGTGCAGTTTTTAGGTCATTGGGAATAGTAAGGAATTTGTCATTACCTTGATCTTGGTTGATCCACTCTGCCCCTTTTCTAATATCTACAATGAAATCATTTACTTTGAATCCAAATAAGGGTTGTTCATTTTCATCTTTGATGTATGTCAATAATTTCATTTTATAATAACTTTCTTAAAGTTTATAGGTTTCCACGTAGGGCTTGCTCTTTTTCAATCGATTCAAATAATGCTTTAAAGTTTCCCTTACCGAAACTATTTGATCCCTTTCGTTGAATGATCTCGTAAAAAAGGGTTGGTCTATCTTGGATGGGTTTAGTAAAAATTTGAAGCATATATCCATTTTCATCGGAATCGAGCAATATTCCTAGTTCAGCAAGGATATCAATATCTTCATCAAAATCCCCTATTCGGTTTTTTAATTTTTCATAATATGTTTTTGGCGTCTTTAATAATTCAACTCCATTAGATCTTAATTGTTTTACGGTACTAATTATATCTTTTGTTGACATTGCTACGTGTTGAATGCCAGGGCCCTCATAAAATTCAACAAATTCCTGAATCTGTGATTTTTTAAGCCCTTCTGCTGGTTCATTAATGGGCATTTTTATTATTTCATTTTCATTTGCCATTACTATTGAACGTAAAGATGAAAATTCAGTAGAAAGATCTTTATCGTCCACACTCCAAAATCGATGCCACCCAAAAACTTTTTCATAAAACTTACAAGTTGGCTCCATTTCTCCATTTGGTTGATTGCCAACAACATGATCGATATGAACCAAACCTGTTGGATTTGCAACAGTTTGTACATCCATAACTTGGTATCCAGGTAAAAATACCCCATTGTATTTTTCCCGCTCAACAAAAGTATGAGTGGTATCGCCATAGGTTTTAATAGTTGCGATAATTGCTTCACCTTTTTCATCTTCAATCATTTTTGGTTTGGATACACTTTCAGCTCCACGATCTGTGGTTTCTCGCCATGCATTTTCAGTATTATCTACGGAAAAAGAGATATCTTTTACTCCATCACCATGCTTATCAATATGTTGACCAATTTCGGTTCCAGGAACAAGAGGAGAGCTTAATACGAATCGAATTTGATTTTGCTTCATCACATAGCTTACTTTATTGCGATTTCCAGTTTCGAGGCCTTGATAAGCAATTGGTTGAAACCCCAATGCTGATTGATAATAATGAGCTGCTTGCTTTGCGTTACTCACATAAAGTTCGCAATGATCAAAGGAGTTTATTTTAAAACTATTCATAATAAGCTCATAAATTAACGATAGATTCTAATTCAGAGATTAGTCTATTATTTTGTTCTTCAGTCCCAATAGATATTCGAATACAATTAGCCCATCCAAAGGGTGATAGATTTCTAACAATAATTCCTTTTTGCAAAAGTGCATCTGTAATATAATTCGCCTTTTTTTGAGATTTCCAAACTGTTGTAATAAAATTTGTTACGGACGGAATTGTTATAATATTAAGTTTTGATAAATTCGACTCTAGAAATTCATAGCCAACTCGATTTAACATTAATGTCTTATGTAAAAAATCTTTATCACCCATTGCGGCAATTCCTGCTACCATTGCAATCAGCGATGGTTCAAAAGGCTCTTTAACTTTCATTAAGTTATTGATAAGCCTATCATGTGCAAATCCATATCCAATCCTAAGACCAGCAAGTCCATAGGCTTTCGAGAAAGTTCGTAGAGTAATAACATTATCATATCGATAGTTCATAGAATCGGGATAGTTTTCTTTTGATTGTGCATATTCAAAATATGCTTCATCTAAAATGATTAAGACTCTTTCTGGGATATCCGAGTAGAATGCATCGAATTCCTCTTTTGTGATATATGTTCCCATTGGGTTATCTGGGTTCGCTATATAAATTATTTTTGTCTGATTATTAAGTTCATTTAACATGGATTTTAGATCATACCGATAATTTTTCATGGGAACCCAATGGACTTTTTTCCCTGATGCATTGGCTAAAACGCGAAATCCGATAAACGAATTACTAGCAGATATCAATTCATCGTTACCCATTAAGAAAGTTCGAATGATAGTAGACATAATACCTTCGCTGCCAGCGCCTAGGATAACATTCTCCATTTTTATATTAAATGCTTTAGCAAGTTTATTTCTTAGATTATATCCAGAAGCGTCAGGATATCGATGAAGTTTTTTTAGAGATTTTTCTATTTCTATCAGTGCTTTGGGAGATGGACCAATAGGATTTTCATTGGAAGCTAATTTATCAATATCCTTCAGGCCCAAATCTCGCTGGACTTCTTCAATGGGTTTCCCTGGAACATAATTTTTTAACTTTTCAATATATGATGGCACTAATGGCATTACAATGGCAATTGAGTTTTGTGCTTAAATGTTGATAACACGACGGATGTTTTTAAATGCTGAACATTAGCTAACGCTGAAAGTCCATGTAAAATTAATTCATCATAATGAGGAATGTCACGTGTTGCTATTTTAAGTAGAAAATCACCTTCGCCAGTAATGTGATGGCATTCTAATACTTCTTCAATTCCTGATATTGATTTAAAAAAATCATCGACAGGAGTTGCGCCATGCCTGGCTAATTTGACTTCAACAAAAGTTATACAGGTATAGCCTGCTTTCTTTGAATTCAATAGAGTAGTATACCTATCGATTAATCCACTTGATTCAAGTTTTTTTACACGCTCTAATGTGCTTGAAGGAGATAGCTTGACACGTTTCGAAAGTTCAGAATTTGTTATACGAGCATTATCTTGAAGTTCTTCTAATATAACTTTGTCTGTATGATCAATTTTCATTATAATATTTGTAATTATTTAATATTACAAAAGAAAATATAATAAATATTTAATATAACAAAATATTATTCTATAATCATATAATCCTTAAGAAGATTATGATTCTGATATTAATTTCTTAGCTGGCAAATGACTATTAAAGGCCCATTAATCTCAGGCACTTTTATTGAGCGTCCTAATCGATTTATTACTTTGGTTAATATTAATGGGAAAATAGTCCGTTCTCATCTGCCGGATCCCGGACGGTTAAAAGAACTGTTGATTCCAGGAGTAGAAGTTCTTTTAAGACCCGCATCAAACTTACTTAAAAGAAAAACGAAATATTCAACTGTTATGGTTCGCTTTGAGGGGAAACTTATATCATTGGTTTCGACGTTGCCCAATCAATTTGTTATGGAGTCTATAACAAACAATATTTTACCAATGTTTAAAAAGTATAAAATAATTAGGCCTGAAATACCTTATGGGAACCATCGCTTTGATTTTTTATTAAATGATTATGAAGATTCTACATTTTACTTAGAGGTAAAATCTGTGACTTACGTTAAAAACGGATTGGCACAATTCCCTGATGCTATCACATCAAGAGGTACTCGACATGTGGGTGCTTTGGCAAAATTGACGCAAAGTGGAATTAAAACAGGTATTTTATTTGTTTGTCAAAGAGATGACCCGATTAGTTTTGCACCTATGTGGGATAGAGATCCTACTTTTTCTAATGCACTATTCGAAGCATCTAAGATTGGTGTCAATATTTGGTGTATCTCAACAAAGGTAACGGAAACTGAAATGACATTTAAGAAAGAAATTCCTGTAAATTTGGAACCACCTATATCAGATTAATTTAGTTTGCAATACCTAACAATTAACAAATATTTTTTGAAATTCTTTGGGATATTATGTATCTCATTAATTATTTATTCCTGTGCTGCAGTCTCTCCTCCTAGAGGTGGTCCGGAAGATAAAGATCCTCCTGAGTTAGTTGCCTCGGATCCAGAGGAAGGTTCGCTCAGATTCAAAGGTGGTGAAGTAAAATTAATTTTTTCAGAGTATATTGATGAGAAATCAATTAACTCAGCAATTCAAATATCTCCTTTATTAGATCCACCAGTTGAAATTATATATAATGATGATGAGATTACTCTTGTTTTTCCCGAAGAATTATTATCTAATCAAACCTATGTGGTTACAATTAATCGAAATTTAAAAGATGAGCGAAAAGTAGCATTAAAACAATCTATTCAAATTGCATTTAGTACAGGAAACGTGATTGACGAGGGTGAGATAAAAGGGCAAATATATGGTGAGGATAAGTATGCTGCTCATCTATGGAAACTAGCAAATGGCTTTATTGATTCTATATTTATAACTGAACCTCTTTATGTATCTGAAGCTAACGATCAAGGATTCTTCAGTTTTAAATATCTTTCTCCTGGAGATTATGTGCTAATAGGCTTAGATCGAAATGCAGCCGGCTCAGCTTTGGTACCTCAGCGAATGGCATATGGTGTAAGTCCTCAAAAAATATATTCAATTAAAAGAGATAGTGCAATTTCTGGAGTATCGATTCGTCCTATTCGTGAGATACCTCAGTTAAAATTAACATATGGAGAATGGGTAGGAAGAAAATGGGGTTGGATCAATTTCAATCGGGAAATGGAAGAACCTGTCTTTGAAGGGGTAAAGCTGATTGATTCGGATCAAAAAGTGATTATACCTGAATTAAAACAAGATTTGGATGATAGAAAGAAATTTCTGATAATCTCGCCAGACACATTATCAATCGGCAAATCGGCATTTATGATAGATAAAGTATTTATAAATGAAAAAGTTGAACTTGAGGATGCAAAAATAAGTTTTAGAACAGTAACTAAAACAGACACATCTAATTTAGAAATTCTTAAGCCAACATCATCAACATCAATCAGATTAGATAAAGATGGGGGCCCAGATTTTCCAATTATTTTTTCAAAACCGATTATGGAATTTTCAGATTCTTCATTTATGGTAGTTGCAGATTCAGATACTACTATAGCAAAACTTGAATGGATTAATCCAACTACCTCACTATTTAAACCTTCTGATGGATGGGCCGAGAAAAAAGATTATGAACTAATAACTGTTTCTTCTGAATTAATACCAATAGAAGGGCAATCCTTCAAAGATTCATTATTATATCTAAATATAAAGTCAGGGAAGAAAATAGGATACGGAGGTATAAAAGGCTCTATTGAATTAGATTCAAAATTGGGGTTGATTGAATTACAAAGTCTGAAAAATAAAAAAGAAATCTTCCGTTCTAGTGTAAATTCTAATAATCATTTTGAGTTTAAAAAAATACCTGAAGGGTCTTATTCTTTAATGGTTATAAATGATATTAATAAAGATGGTATTTATAATTATGGTTCTGTTTTTCCATTTAAGGCTAGTGAGTGGTTTTACAGCCATTCAGACACATTTAAAGTTCGAGCTAATTGGGATATTGATTTAGGGAATATAGATTTATTAGGGGAGAAATAATTTTATGTATGCAGTAATAATGGCTGGTGGTCGTGGCACAAGATTTTGGCCATCAAGCAGAAAAGCGAAACCAAAACAACTATTAAATGTTTTTGGTAATGAGACCATGTTACAAATCACAATCAATCGGATGAAAAAATTAAAATGTGTCGAAGATATTATTATTATAACTGGAGAAGATTTGGCACCCCAGATACGCAAAACTATCAAAGGGGTAAAATCAAAAAATATTATTACAGAACCATCAGGAAAAAACACTGCTCCTGCAATTGGCTTAGCGGCGTTACATATCAAGAATATTAACAAAGATGCCGTAATGGGTATTTTTCCAGCAGATCATTTAGTAGTTGGTGCTCAAAAATTTGCTAGGGCGATTCGTTCTTCTATACAATTAGCAAATAAAGATCAAACATTAGTTACAATCGGAATAAACCCAACTTATCCTTCAACTGGATATGGATATATTCAGTATGATATGAAAAATGCAAAGAATCACTTAAATGGATTTCATGTTAAGACTTTTGCAGAAAAACCTCATGAAAAGTTGGCAAAACGATTTCTTAAAAGTGGTGATTTTTTATGGAACGGTGGG
>ENA-UPTF01001118-UPTF01001118.1-marine-metagenome-genome-assembly--contig:-NODE-1118-length-17416-cov-3.857950_pt1 | contig 17416 bp, 14 predicted proteins | sample MGYA00238166_ERZ767019 | MGnify/ENA primary metagenome ERZ767019 (study PRJEB28930, sample SAMN06266391) | marine metagenome | isolation source: Sea water from 250 m depth | place: Atlantic Ocean...
GCTCGCTCATGCGTGCGTATGTACGAGATGGAGGGCAAAACACCGTGCATGGCGGTATGTCCATCTGACGAAGGTGGCTGCATCGACGCCACCATCGAGGACGGCGAGATCACCAGCAGTTTCTTCGACCGTGAGCGTTGTTCAACCCGCGCTATGAACTTCGGAATACGAGGTCACATCAAACAGGTCGAAATTTTGACCGGAATCGACGACGCGGACGAACGACGCGACCTCATTTACTCGGACGATTTTCGAAGGAATATGTCATCGATTGGCAGATACAAGGAGAGCGTCTCGCAGTGCTTTGAGTGCATGCGGGTCTGTCCCGTTGGGCGCTACCGAAGAAAGTTGAAATGATGGACGAATTGGACTGGGTATCAATCAAATCCGGGCTATTAGAAATGGCCCGAAAAAGGGGCGCAGAAGTCGTCCGGGTGGGCGACCCAGCTCTTCTTGAAGATGCAGAACCGGGTCTTCGACCATCAGATCTCCTGGCCAACGCCAAATCGATGATTGTCCTGGGAGGAGCTGCTCCGCGTGCCGCCGAATGGGAAAGTCCGCGTGTGGAAGTGATGGAAACCGTCGGAACCGCGGACCGCATGACAGCGTTGGGGAGTTCTTTAGCTCGCCACATCGAGGAGACCTACGGCTATTACGCCATGAATGTCCCAACGGCAACCGATGAAAATGACAAGGCCTTCCTTGATTTCAAAGCCGCTGCCGTTGTCGCAGGGGCTGGCAGTCCAAGTTTGGCCGGCCCAGTGCTTGACCCTACCTACGGCTTTTTATATTTGACGGTCATTCTTACGACACTCCCTCTTCCTCCAGACGGTCCACTTGACGAGGCAGCGTGCCCGGCGCCGCAATGCGTGGAGATGTGGGACGAGAAAGGAACGACGCCTTGCATGGCCGTCTGCCCGATTGACGACGGTGGTTGCCTGGGTGGTGAGATCCAAGAGGGGCTCATCATCAAGCGCCGTTACGACCAAGAACGATGTCGAGATCGTGTCTACCACTACTGGACACCTGGCTATCAGGCAGCCCTGGAACGAGCTTTAGATGAGCCCGACGCCCGCAAGCGAAAAATGATCCTATACGGCAGCTTTTTTACCCGGACCATGTGGTCGATCACTTACTCCGGGGTCAGCCAGGGACAGTGTTTCGAGTGCATCCGGGCATGCCCTGTGGGTTCGGAACAGCGAGAGCTTGTATGAGCAGCCCTGTAGAGCGAGGAGAGATCAACGGCTTCCACGTGGTCGACCCAGATCTCTACGACCGTTATAGAACCGAAGTGGTGGCTCTTTCGAATTCATACCAGGTTGACATCAACGAGTTTTTACCAGACGACGGAACTCGAAAGCGCGGCCTCTCCGACGCCGAAATAGCAGAAAAATTGGGCCTCGACATCCGCGACGTCACCGAGATCCGAGTCGTCGCCGAACACGATGAATATCCAATAGAGGAATACGAGGCATCGGCCCGATTTAAAGACGCTGCCGCCGCGTCTTACCGCGAGGGCGGAGTCAAGAATCTCTACAAGGGCGACCCGCCACCTACCAGGCGATGAAGCTCGGTCCGAAACGAGGACGAACCCGGGGGACACCTGCATGACGCCAACGCTGGGCGAAGCCATGAACCGTATAGGGCGTCACTTTGGTCGCAAGGCAGCCATGCTCGACGAGGAAAGTGTGTGGACCTGGCGCGAGTTCAGTGAGCGTGTTGCTGTCGCCGCCGGCCTGCTACAAGGACTTGGGATCAAGCCCGGCGAACGTATCGCCATCCACGCTCGCAACTCGATCCGTTTTGACGAACTGAAGTGGGGAGCGTTCCATGCCGGAGTCGTCGCGGTTCCAGTGAACTGGCGCCTCGCTCCAATCGAGATCGCCCACATTCTTCAGGATTCAGCGTGCGAACTGGTTTTCGTTGAAGCCGACTTCGTTCCGATTTTCGACACGCCTGAGTTGGCCCCGTGGAGCGACAGGCTGATCTGTCTAGCTGGTGAAGCCACGGTAAACATTGCGAACTACAACCAACTGTTCGAAACCGCTAAAAGTGTCGAACCGAGTAATCCTTCTCCCGAAGAAGACGCCCTCATCTTGTATACCGGTGGGACCACAGGACGCAGTAAAGGCGTACGGCTTAGCCACGCGAACATTATTTCCTGTGCTGCAGCGTTCACCCTCGCGACCCGAGGTCAGCCCGATGACACTTACTTGCATCTGGCCCCAATGTTTCACTCAGCCGATCTCCTAGGAACCGGGTGGATGCTCATGGGAGCAGCACACGCCTATGTCCCAATGTTCTCGCCGCCGGCGTTTCTAGATGCGGTCTCGCAGTATCAGGTGACGACAACGATTGCCGTTCCGACAATGCTCATGATGACGCTAACCGACCCAGCAATAGAGTCAGCCAACACCACATCGCTTCGACTCATGGGTTTCGGGGCATCGCCCATGGACCCCGCATGGATCAAGCGCACCGCAGCAGGCTTTCCCCACACGAAACTTTTCAACTGTTACGGCCTCACCGAAACCGCACCCGACCTGACGGTTTTCGATCCGGAGGAGTTTCAACTAGCTGTCGCAAACGACTTGCCCACACTTGCTTCGGTCGGAAAACCCAACTGCTTTGTGGACCTTAAAGTGATTGATTCCAAAGGTGACGACGTTGCTCCGGGTGAAACTGGCGTCTTGCTGGCACGCGGACCCAATATCACCAAGGGCTACCTCAACCTGCCTGAAGAGACATCGGCGGCATTGAACAACGGTTGGTTACGCACTGGAGATATCGCGCGGATAGACGATGAGGGGTACGTGTATCTCATCGATCGAGAAAAAGATCTAATTATCAGCGGTGGGGAAAACGTCTACTCCTCGGAGGTGGAAACGGCGCTCTACCAGCATCACGACATTCACGAATGCGCAGTTATTGGGACGCCCGACGAACGCCTGGGGCAAGCCGTCACAGCGGTGATCGTCGTAAAACCAGACTCATCGTTGAACAGCAACGCGATCATTGAGCATTGTCGAGCCTTGATCGGGGGATACAAAATCCCTAGGAGAATCGAATTTGTGGACGCGATGCCGAAAAACGAACTCGGAAAGATCCTAAAGAATCGACTGCGCGACACCTACGCCACCGAATAACACGACTTAAATCGACAGCTACCTCCTGCATCGCCGCGGGTCCGGTTAATCTCCGAGACATGTCGCAAATCATGACCTCTTCCAAAGGAATAGATTTCGTTCGAACCCCCGAGGAACGTTTCATATCGCTACCGGACTTTGACTATGAGCCGCGCTACGTCGACGTCGACGGACTCCGCATGTCGTATGTAAATGTTGGAACTGGTGACGGAACTCCAGTGCTGCTGCTTCACGGAGAGCCAACCTGGGGATATTTATACCGGAGAATGATCCCACCCCTTGTTAAAGCAGGGTTTCAGTGCGTGGTACCAGATCTGATTGGGTTCGGTCGCTCTGACAAGCCAACTGAGCGGTCCACCTACACCTATGCCCAACATGTTGCTTGGTTAAAGGAATTCCTCGACGTAATTGAACTGCCGGAAGCCGCCCTATTCGCGCAGGATTGGGGAGGTTTGATCGGATTGCGCGTCGCCGCGGAAAACCACGAGCGATTTGGACATATTGCAATCGGTAACACGGGACTTCCGGTCGGAGAATCCATTGGCGCTGGATTCGATAGATGGCTGCAACGGTCTCAAGATATGGAGTTCATGGACGCCGGCTGGTTGCTTCAATATGCGACAGCGGCCCGTGACCTCACCGAAGAAGAGATAGATGCGTACCGTGCGCCATTCCCTGACGAGTCCTACATGGCCGGCGCCCGCCAGTTCCCAACTTTGGTGCCCATCACCCCGACCCACGGAGGAGTGCAAGAAAATTTAGCGGCGTGGAAGGTGTTTGATCGATGGGACAAACCGTTCCTCACCTTGTGGTGCCCGCAAGACCGTGTTCTCGGGCATCTTCATCACGAATTCATCGAACGCGTACCCGGCGCTGTTGGGCAACCTCATCAGGAGTTCGAACCAGGTGGACACTTCTTGCAAGACGATCGAGGTGAAGATGTGGCCGCAGCACTTGTCAACTGGCTGAGCTAACGCCACGCATGTCCCATCGAGCCGCGGACAGACATCTTGGTGAAGGTTCGCCACGCCGAGTAACGCAACGGACCGATGTTGAGTTTGGTAGTTGATTAGGTAAGACTCCCAAAGGTTTGACGCAGGCCGATGCGAAAAGGAAGAGAGCCAATTGGTGCGCGTCTTCTGAGAGGGGGTTTGCGATGAGAGACATCAAGGTTCTTTTAGAGGGGATCGACGCTCGTCACGCTGACCTCGATGAGACAGCCGAAGAAGCTGAGCGGCTCAATACTGCACCACCGGCTCTGGTCGACCTCATGAGAGAACTTCGAGTGCCGTTGGTCAAAGTGCCATCTGACATTGGAGGCGACGAATTGGCGATGGCCTCTCAACTGCGTTACTTCGAAGCTCTTAGTTACTCCAATCCCACTGCAGGATGGACAGGCTTTAACCACGCCGGCGCAGCAGGTATGTGTGGGGCGAAAATGAGCGAAGCGGGAATTGACGAGATCTTCGGATCCGGTGCGGTTCCCTTCTTCGGGGCGGTGGCTGTGCCGTCTGGGGTCTTCACTTTCATCGATGGCGGTATCAGCCTGAGCGGTCGTTACCGATATGTGAGTGGCGCAGGACATGCGGAATGGTTTCTTCTCGCTGGTGTCGAATCCGGCGAAAGTCGCTCGGTGCGTCTCGCAGCCGTCCCGGCCGATGACGTCTCGCTTAGCGACGACTGGGACGTGATGGCACTCAAAGGGACTGGCAGCGTCGATGTCTCCCTCGAAGAAGTGTTTGTGCCAGACCATCTAATTGCCGACCCCATGGCAAGCCCAGAGCGCGGTGGTCCCATGTACACCGTGGGTTATCAGGCTTACGTTGCCGGCGAAAATCTGGGATTCTCCCTCGGCGTTTGTCAACGCTTACTGGATGAGATCACCCGCTACGCAAACGCCAAAGTCCGCGGCAATGACGGACGGCTGGCTGACAGAGGCGCGTTCCAATACGAGTTAGGTAAAACTCAACTAGAGGTAGAAGCCGCGAAAGCTTTCGGGCTATCGGAGTTACAAACAGCCGACGATAGGTGCACAAGCAACAACGGTCTCAGCTCTGCCGAAGAACAGAAGGTCGTCGCAACGCTCGCATTTTGCACCGAAAGCGCAGTCAATGCTGTGAGTCATCTCTACCATTTCGCTGGAGCCGGGGCGATCTTTAACAGCAGCGTCCTTCAACGTTGCTTCAGAGACGCACACGGCTCAGTGATGCATCACGTGGTTTCCAATATCGCTTACGACAAATACGGCAACAGTCTGCTGGCAGCCGACCAATCCGCCGAGTGACCCTGTGCTCTCTCTGATAGATCTACTGCGTTGGAGGGCTGAGCTTCACCCCGATGCAATAGCGCTGGTTGATGAGCACGGGGACCGGGTCACTTACATTGAACTTCATTATCGGATCGAAAGATGCGCACGAAAGTGGAATGCTCTTGGAGTTAATGCCGGAGATGTCGTCTGCGTCCTTGACACCAACTCGACGTCGTTCGTCGTACACGTATTTGGTCTCGCTCGACTGCGGGCCGTGCCTGCCTTACTGAACTGGCGATTAACCCCGTCTGAACATGGTTCATTATTTGATCTTGTTCAGCCCGTTGCAGTCGTCGCGGGCCAAGAATTCGTTAATCAACTCCCAGCAGAGCTCCCGTCGACTCGGATCGCTCTCCACGCAAATAGCGAGTGTCCATCGGGGTGGATAACCGATGACGATGATTCCATGACCAATGACCTGCCTTCACCGCCGGAGCCTGGCGACGTCTTCGCTCTCGGCTTTTCGAGTGGAACTACTGGCCGCGCTAAGGGCATCCCTCTTCGACACGAAGCGCTCATCCGATCGGCATTTGTTGACAGCGCCAACAACGCCGGAATGTACCTGGGCGCCCCTCACATCATGGTGACCCCAATGTTCCATCTCGCAGGGCTATCGAACAGTCTCATGGGTCTTACCCACGGAGCGGAACTTCATTTGCGAGCCAGATTCGATCCTCAATCAACCCTTGAAGACATTGAGCGATTAGGAGCGACGTATATCACCGCGGTTCCGGCGATGTTTCGCGCCATGGTCGACGCAGCACGAACGGGGACACAAGTGCCAGATGTATCGTCGATGCTCGAAATGTCGTATGGCGCGTCGCCCATTCCTCCAGAACTCGTGCGCGAAGTTGAGAAGCTCTTTCCAAGTGTTCGTTTGCGACAGTTTTACGGCATGACGGAAATAGCGGGAGCGTTGACCACCCTCACACCCGCTGACCACCACCCATCCAACCCCCACCGCGAATCGGCCGGACGTGTAAACCCCGGATTCGAAGTGCGGTTGGTGGACCGAGATGGACATGACGTACGCGACGGCGAACCGGGCGAAATCCTCGTTAAAGGCGCATCGGTGTTGCACAACTATTGGCAAGATCCCGAAGCAACCAAAGACGCCATCGTCGATGGTTGGTTCAGAACTGGTGACATAGCAGTACGTTCCGATGACTATCTGACCATCATGGACCGAGCCAAAGACATGGTCGTGACCGGAGGCGAAAACGTGTACCCCGCTGAGGTCGAGGCCATCATTTACGAACACCCTGATGTAGCAGACGTTGCAGTAATCGGAGTCCCTGATGACCGGCTAGGTGAACGAGTCCATGCGGTCGTCGTTTCTCAACCGGGAGCGGTTGTGGAATTGGAAACAGTCATGGACTTTTGTCGAAGTCGGCTCGCCGGTTACAAGCTTCCGCGATCTATGGAATTAGTTAAAGAACTACCTCGAAACACCACAGGAAAGATCCTGAAGAAAGAACTCCGATTACGTCACTGGGAGGGACACCAAAAAAAGGTGTAACTCTCAGCAGCGAAAGTTTTGGTAAGACTTGGGCAATGCGTTGGAGATGTGTCCTAGTGCTCCTAGCCGTGCTGATTGGCGGTTGTGGGAACCCTGCAGGCCTAAAGCCGGACGCAATCGAAGGAACAGGAGCACACAATCAAGTCGAGTCGGTCGACGCGACGACGACTACGAACACCACAAACCCGGTCGCTACCACCACGACAGTAAATGCGCCTGTCCCCAAATGGCAGCTCGGATCATCTGACTACCTTTACGACCAGCAGCTACTGCACACGTTTGAACTCACTATTCCGGAGGAAGCTCTCGCCGAGATAGATAGCGACCCAAGCGAAGAGATATATGTGGAGGGCAGTCTCACCTTCGAAGGGGAAACCGTCAGCCCTGTAGGAATTCGATACAAGGGGTCAATCGGTGCTTGGGTTGGATGCCTCGCCGGCGCAAATCTTTTCCAACCAGATGGAGAAAAGACCTGCACCAAACTCTCCATGAAAGTCAAGATCAACTGGGACGACAGCACACAAACGTTTTGGGGAGTGAAAAAGCTGCAGTTCCACGCAATGAATCTTGATCCAACCCAGATGCATGAACGACTCGGCTACTGGCTTTTCCAAAAAATGGGAGTACCTGCGCCCCGAGCCACTCACGCTCGCCTCGTCGTCAACGGCACCTACACCGGGTTGTATGCGTTCGTTGAACAGATCGACGGAAGATTCGTCGACCGAGTATTCGACGACGGAGACGGGAATTTATACAAAGAGGTGTGGCCTCTGAATCAAGACGGTCTCGCCCGCGAACGACAGGAATTTCAAGATGCGTTGAAGACCAACGAGGAGGACGACACCGTCAACCACATCCATACCTTTTCGAAAGAGTTAGCTGCCGCCGATGACAACGACGTGCCCGAAGTGGCAGCAAAGTGGACTGACATTAACGAAATAGCGCGTTGGGCCGTTGTGGACAGAACCATCCGAAATGACGACGGTCCCCTGCATTGGTACTGCTTCGATGGTTGCAGGAACCACAATTTCTATTGGTATGAGGAGCCGGCCAGCGGACGCCTACACCTGATTCCTTGGGACTTAGATAACGCCTTTCAGAACATCGTCTCCGACGTCAACCCGGTGACCGCTATGCCCGACAGATGGGGTGAGATGACCAATAACTGCCTTCCTTTTCCGTACGGTCCTTGGCGGATTCCTCAAAGATCCGCACGATGTGATCGCCTTATAGGAGCTTGGTCAACCTTTGCCGACGAATACCAGTCGGCTTGGACTGCTTTTCTAGATGGCCCTTTCTCCGAACAAAGCACCGAAGCCGTGCTTGACGAGTGGGCCGCACAGATCAAAGACGCCACTGTGGAAGCAGCAAAGACCCATGATGACGCATTAGCTGTCGAAAGTTGGAACGGTGCTCTATTGGCTATGCGGTCATCTCTTGAAGTGGCGCGAAATAAGGGTTAATAACCAATAACCATCGTTCAAGGTGCAAGGTTTAGGGTGAACAATATGTTGACTAGGCAAGTCGAGAGGTTGGTTGGATGAGTCGAGGTGTGTTGATCGGTGCCGACCTTGTGGCGGTACTTTTACTGGTCTTCGGGTTGTACTTTCCTCGCAACCGAAGACGCGACATGGTCGTGGCACTCCTTGGAGTCAACGTCGCCGTCATGGCGATAGCCACCACTTTCTCCAACGTAGAAGTAAACCTCGGACTTGGTTTGGGACTCTTTGGAGTGTTATCGATTATCCGGCTCCGGTCATCAGAATTAGGCCAACAAGAAATCGCTTACTACTTCAGTTCTCTTGCAATAGGGCTCTTGGGTGGAGTTCAGATTGAACCAGCATGGGTGTCGCCAGCTTTGATGGCCGCGGTGTTGGCGGCGCTTTGGATCGGCGACCACCAGGCTTTACTCAGAGGACACCATCACCAAAACGTGGTGCTCGATCGGGCATATACGAAGCAATCTGAGTTGGTCACCGTTCTGGAAGCCTTACTCGGCGGAAGTGATGTGGTTTCGGTGCGTCGAGTGAACGTTCGGCGAATCGATTTGGTCAACGACAGCACCAACGTTGATGTTCACTACCGACTGAAGTCATGACATTCCGCTTGGAGTCGCTCGCCGCACGGTTCTCTCCCATCGATCTAGCAGGCATTGAAGACCTTGCTCCTATGGAGCAACGCTTCGATAGGAAATATGTGGTCTCCAGCGAGGAAGCAAAGAGCTTCTTTGCCAGAGTGCCCGAAGACCTGCTGGCTTTGGAAATAGGCGAGCGGCGATCATTTTCATATCAATCGTGGTATTTCGATACGGAGGATCTGGAGTCGTTTCGCGGTACGGCTCACCAACGCCGCAGACGTTGGAAGGTACGTACCCGCACTTACCTAGATGACGCCACATCCATGGTGGAGGTGAAGCTTCGCTATCAACGTGGGCAAAGCTTTAAGCATCGTCGCCCAGAAGATTCGCCTTCCGATATGTGCCTAACAACACAGGGGGCCGCATTCGTCAATGACGTGTTAAGGAAGGACGGGTTCGCGGAGACACTCGTTCCCACTCTGCGGACTTCCTACGAACGCATATCCCTTGTTGACGCTGAGACCCGAGTACGTCTAACGGCAGATTTGAACGTGAGATGTTGCACGGTTGACGGAAAAGAAGTATCGGTAAATGGGGTGGTGATTGAAACTAAATCTCCCAACAGCCCTGGACACATCGACCGCGCTTTATGGAGGCACGGACATCGACCGGTCCGCCTCAGCAAGTACGCAACTGGCATGGCAGCAACACATAGCGAATTACCACGTAACAAGTGGCATCAGACTATTCGCCGGCACATCAGCGATTGAGGGATTCGGCATCCTCTGTTGATTCGCGACGGCGATCTTTCATTTACTCGCGGGCTTCCAGGCTTCGGTCGTGGAACGTCCGGAACGATTTATCTAACGGTAAAAGCTGCATCTCGTAGTTCACCTCGAAATGACGGTGATGGAGATTGTGGAATTAGTCCCCACCGTGAGTGTTGGACTCTTTGTTCACTACGAAGCGATCAAATCCAGAATGCGATGGAGAGGGCGAGATCATGAGATACAGCAGGTAAAACGGGCAATCGCTAACGGGTTTGGTTTTCGGCCCAACTCTGTCCAGACTGAACATCAATGTCGTGAGGCAGTCCCAGCACTCGCTCAGCGACAATGTTGCGTTGAACCTCGCTGGTTCCCCCACCAATAGTGAGGGCGGGTGAGAACAAGAATCCGCCATGCCAACTCTGCCAACCTTCCACCGCGGCTTGAGCGAGGGGAAATTCGGGAGACTGCCCGAGGGGACCTGTGTCGGTCAACATTCCCTGTGCACCCATCAGGTCCTTGGCGAGACGCATCACATTTTGTCCGTGTTCATCGGCTAACGCTTTACGAACCGACGCTTCAGGTCCCGGGTGGCGTCCCTGGAGCTGAGAGGTCAGCGTGCGAAGGCGAATGAGGCGCAACACTTCACTTTCAATGTGAAGCCGCGAAGCGCGATCGCGAAGCACTGGATCTTGCAGTCTTCCAACCCGACGAACTAAATCGAGTAGGTCACTAGCGCTTGGGCCGCTTCCCCAAAGAGCACCCTCACCTGACAACGACACTCTCTCGTTGCCTAGCGTCACTTTCGCTAGCCGCCACCCGTCGTTCTCCTCGCCGATACGGTTTTCGGCCGGTAACTCCATGTCAGTAAAAAAGGTTTGGTTGAATGAGTACGCGGTAGTCATATCGACGATCGGTCGAAGTTCCAGTCCAGGTGTGTCCATCGGGCATATGAAGTATGAAACTCCACGATGTTTTGGCACATCAGGGTCCGTGCGCGCGATCAAGATGCCAAATTTGCTTCGATGTGCCCCCGATGACCAGATTTTCGATCCATTAACGATGTAACGATCGCCGTCTCGAACGGCCCGCGTAGCGAGATTTGCTAAATCCGACCCGCTGTCTGGTTCGCTGAAAAGCTGGCACCAGACCTCCGCTCCAGTCAGAATTGGCCAAAGGTAACGGTCTTGCTGTTGTGATGTTCCGCCGAACAAAATTGTCGGCCCGGCCCAGCCGAGCCCGATGCCTCCAGCAGCTCTTTTCACACCGGCCGAAGCAAGTTCCTCTTCGATGATCAACTGGTCGATGGGATCGGCTCCGAGTCCATACGGCTTTGGCCAGTGAGGGGCAACGTACCCAGCCCGCGCTAACGCCTCTTGCGTCGGGTCGCCACCGTGTTCATTTAACCATTCTCGTATCTCCAGGCGCACAGGAGCGTCATCTGGGGGCCAATCAAAGTCCATCGCTGGAGAATAGATGGCTAACCATGCCCAATGGGAAGAGACGTACAACAAAAAGCGTCGACGGCATTCGCGCGCGGTTAAATCCAGCGATGCGTCGGAAGATGCTTTGTCGCGGACATGAACATTCTTTCGCCGAACCGCCTCATAACCGCGTAATGTGACATGAGTTTGCGAAAAGTCCTGAGGAGAAACAGCGGTGTTGGACTACAGCGTCGAAGCGGCCAATTTTCGAGCTGACATCAAGAATTTTCTTGACAAGAACCTTCCTTCGGGTTGGGGTGGAATGGGCGGATTTACATCCGATGAACGTCGAGAATTCGTCGCAAACTGGCGACGTACCCTCTCTCAACATCAGCTTCTTGCCGTGGCTTGGCCTGTTGAATACGGGGGAGCGGGGCTCAGCCAGATGGAACGCACCGTTCTGGCCGAAGAGTTGGCTGAAGCGGGGGTGCCGAACGGCACTGAGAACGACATCTTCTCGATCGGAATGATTGGGCATACCATCATCGAATGGGGATCCGAGGAGCAGAAAAATCACTACCTGCCCCGAATTCTTGACGGAAGTGATGTGTGGTGTCAGGGCTACAGCGAACCGAACTCGGGTTCCGATTTGGCTTCTTTGGCTACCCGAGCTGAGCTCGACGGAGATGAGTGGGTGATCAATGGGCAAAAAATTTGGACGTCGCAAGGCCACAACGCGAATTGGATCTTCGTTCTTTGTCGCACGGACCCGTCAGCAGTCAAACATGCAGGCATCTCTTTTTTGCTTTGCCCAATAAACCAACCGGGGGTAGAAGTTCGCCCCATTGTTAATGCTTCAGGTCACCACGATTTCAACGAGGTCTTTTTCGACAACGCCCGGACGCCCCGAGAAAACGTGCTGGGCGGAGTTAACAACGGTTGGGCTGTAGCGAACACTCTTCTGGCATACGAGCGCGGCGACGACTCGACAACTAACGGTATTCGGTACGGCGAGGAATGGTGGCGCCTAGCTGATGTGGCGCGCGGCTACGGAAAGCTCGACGACGCGGTGATGCGGCAAAGATTTGCGGCCGCGTACACGACTACGCAAATCATGAAATTTATGGGTTTGCAAACGGTTGCTCGTTCACTTCGCGGGTACAGCCAAGGGCCTGAGTCATCGCTCAACAAACTGCTCTGGTCAGAACACCACAAACGGTTCACCGAGCTGGCGATGGACGTCATCGGTATGGATGCGACGGCACCAACAGGTCGAGACGCTGCTACAGGAGTGGGAGTGGACGATGTGGGTTCGCCGTACTCTTCTCAGGCGTGGGTGACCACTTTTGTTGGTGCGCGTCCCGGGTCTATCTACTCCGGCAGTAATGAAATTCAACGAAACATTGTCGGTGAACGGGTGCTAGGGCTGCCGAAAGAACCCCGCGCCGACGCGGGTCCCTGGAACGAAACTAAGCGTTCGTAGCTACCCCTGCAGAGTCCATCAACGATTTCAGACACCAAGGTTGATTAACTCAATTTGAGGATTTCGCTAGTCAGATGGATCGTCAATGATTGATCGCAAACGGGGTACGACCTCAAGAGCGAACTTTGTCAGTGATTCATTCATCACAGACGGAGCGAGTCCGGGCGGACCGCCCCACGTCACTAAATCCGTTATGCCATGAGCGACTATCAGTTCTTGTAGCTCGGCGACACAATGATCTGCGCTGCCCACCGTCCACGACAGAGGATTCAAGGGAATGGGGGTTCTCTGCTCCCGAGGCCCAGACCGACTGGCCGCGTCGGCTTTATGATCCTGACTTGCCTTGATCAAGCCGACATACACATCTCGTCGGTATTGCTCAGCGGCGGCCACCGGTTCCCATTCGCGGTCCGGGTCATCGGTCACAAACACCCCTCTGATCAAGCCGACGCGGCGGCTACTGAGGTCGCCGCCCGCTTCCACCCAGGGGTCAATTGTTGAAGCTTTGGGTCCTTGGGGAAGTAGATGGGTGCCGAACGCGGCTGCGCGTCGAGCTCCAGCAGGACTCGTAGCTGCCAGCCAGAGCGGAGGGCCACCCTCCTGAACAGGATCTGGAGTCACTCGTAGGTCAGAGAATCGATACCGCTTGCCTTGAAAATTGAAGGCCTCACCGCTCCAAGCAAGTCGCAGAACTTGCAGGGTTTCTTCGGTCAGAGACACTCTGCGACTTATGGGAATGCCGAAGCCTTGGAACTCATGTGTCGCGTAACCCATCCCTGCGCCGAGCTCCATGCGGCCATTAGAGATGTTGTCGAGAATAGCGAGATCCTCTGCGAGGCGGACAGGATGTCGAAACGGTAAGAGACAGATATCTGTCGAAAATCTCATTCGGCTAGTGCGTGACGCGGCCGCCGCAGCGACCGGAACAAAGTTAGGCAAGTAGCCGTCGTCAATAAAGTGGTGTTCAGTGAACCAACAGAGATCTAAAGATACGTGTTCAGCGTGTTCAATCTGTTCGAAAGTCTCGGAATAGACCTGCGACATCGTTATGTCACTTCCGGCCGGGCAACGGAAGTCGTGGACTATGCCAAAACGCAGAGGCGGTGTCATGAGAGCAAACTAATTGGATCAGTGCATGCTGTGCAGCGAACCGCCATACACCCAGGTCGAGCCCCGCGATGACAGATCGCCAAACGAGTCGTTCTTCCGGTCAACACAAAAACGCAGCCCTAAGTGACGTCTGGAGCTTGTCCTCGAACCACGTAATTTGCTTCGTCCTCAAGTGAGCGGATTGTCGCAAGTACATCTTCATTGGCGAATCCGTTGTCCCGGTAGCTTTCTAGCAATTCCTGCGTGTGACGCCCCATAGGTACCGGAACCTGGAACTCCTCCGCCAAATCGACGGCTAGTCCGATGTCTTTACAGGCCAAGGCATTCGTGAAAGAGGGGGCCAAACGATCCCGGAGAATCGCTCTGGTTCCACTGCTCCAGACAAAACTTGCGCCACTGCTCGCCTCAACAACTTCCCTCAAAATTCTTGGATCCACTCCAGCCTTGGCTCCGAGCAATAGAGCTTCAGTGGCACCCATCATGCCGATGAAAGCCAACATGTTGTTGACGGCCTTGACCACGTTGCCGGTGCCAGCGTCCCCACACCTCACCACCTTTGCTGCGAAGGTCTCCAAAAGCGGCAGGTGCCTTTCGAAAGCCCCCTCGGATCCTCCAACCATTACAGCCAGAGTTCCTTTACGAGCGCCGTACACCCCTCCCGACACCGGCGCATCAAGAAAATCAATGTTCCGTTCTTCGCCTTCGGCCGCGAGACGACGACTCAACGATGGAGAGCTGGTACTCAGGTCGATCACCGTCGTTCCGGCCTTCATCAGGCTAAAAAGACCACCGTCTCCCGATACCACTTCGGCGACATCGCTGGGCATCGGTAGGGACAAAAAAACCGCCTCGGCGCCCTCCGAAGCTTTCGCCGCAGAAGTCGCTGCTACAGCTCCTAATTCGGCCACCCGTTCCAACGACTCGTTGTTGATGTCGAACGCTTGTAACTCGTGCCCGGCGGCCAGTATGTGGCTAGCTATTGGGCCACCCATATTGCCCACGCCAATAAAACCGATACGCATAATCGTCCCCTCGCCGATACTCATCAAGTATTAATGATTTTTCTGACCAGTGAACGAAAGAGTCGTTCAACAACAACTATTCGAGGGCCTCAAGCGCAGCAAGATCGGCAATTCGGTCTGCGTCGTAGCCCAGGAATTGGGATAACACTTCGAAGGTATGTTCACCAAGAAATGGAGCCCGCGCTTTGGGGCCAACATCACTTCGAGAAAAAGCGAACCGGGCGTTCTCCACGATGCATTCCCGATGGGGATGCTCCGCCCAAATAAATGCCTCCCGATGAGCTAATTGACGGTCGGAAAGACACTCGACGCTACTTTGCACTCCGTGCGCCGCTATCCCGTTGTTAACCAAAGTAGAAGTGATGTCAACGGCCGAGTGGTTTTGAGTCCATTTAGTAATCTCATCCTCGATGCGTGCTCGCTCAGCGCGACGGCCCTCCAGAGAGTCAAGTTCAACCTCGCGCCGTAGGTCACCTCGGCCCATTATTTGACACAGTCGCTGCCATTGAGCATCGCTGTTAACTGCAATAGCCACCCATTCGTCTTCACCAGCGCACCGAAATCCGCCGTGGGGGACCATGTCCGGATCTTCATTACCTCTCCGTTCAGCCACACTTCCCGTCGCGGAGGCGTCCAACAACGCCGGCGAAATGAAATGAAGAGCAGCCTCGGTTTGAGCGAGATCAATGTATTCGCCGACACCTGTGCGTCGCTGATGATCCAATGCCGCCAACACTGTCGCAAGCATGAAATGCGTCGACGTGTAATCGGTGTATGCGCCAAACGGGCCAGAGGGAGCGCGATCTGGCCAACCGGCGAGCCCGTAAAACCCCGATAGCGCCGCCCCTAAGTTTCCGTAGCCCGCAAAAGTAGATGTGGGACCGAATTGTCCGGTCAGACACGTGGACAGCATCACCAAACTGGGGTTGATCTCGCTCAACGTCTCATAGTCCAGTCCCCAAGATTTCATGGTCCCAGGCGAAAATGATTCACAGACCAGATCAGCCCACTCCACGAGGTCCTGCACCACTTTGGCTGCTTCAGGCGACCTCATGTTGAGTGCTAACGACAGCTTCCCGGCGTTGGCCGTGTCGAACAGTGCTGACTGCTCTAGGCCGGGTTCGTTGTCCCAAATCGGCAGAAACCCTCGAGTTGGATCAGGTCTGTGTATCGACTCAATTTTGACCACCGTTGCACCTAGATCCCCTAATGCTCGACTCGTAAACGGACCCGCCAAAGACCACATGAAATCGAGAACTTTTACACCTTCGAGAGGTGAAGCAGGCGTTGTTCGGGTTTTCTCCGGAACGTTGACTTGGCGCGGATTAGCAAAGATTTCTTTGTTATCTGCCCCGATCGAAGTCACCGTTAAAGGGGCCGCGAGGACAGCGTTCCGAGTCAACGCAAATTTTCCCGGTGCAGCAATTTTTGCGCCGTCGTCGAGTCGAAGCCGTTCGAAATATTTCCGAGTTGCGAGTTGCTCGCTCCCAAGTACCTCGGCCACATCAGCAATAGGAGCCATCAACAATTGTCGTTCCATCGCTATCGATAGCAGTTCAGCCTTCGTTTTCGAAGCAGTGCATAGCGCCACGGCGGCTTTGACTTCTTCCCACTGTTCGATACTTACCGCACCGGATTCAACGAGAGTGGCGAAATTCACCCAGTCAAGGTTCGCTGAAGCTGATGTGACGAATCCCTCCTCGAATACCCAGTCCATTAAGCGCTTTGTCACGGGACCAATCGCGTCGCCAAAGACATGGGTAATCGAAACAAATCCGTCTTTTGCCGGGTAAACCAACCGAAGATCAATTGGGCCGATCGAAACGCCACCACCGGTCCGCGTCGGTGTAGGAAAGTTACATGCACTAGCAAGAACACCCGCCTGTGTGGCGATAGGGATTACTTGCTGAGCCGCGACATCCACAATTTGTCCGCTACCCGAACGGCCGCGTTCATACAGCGCGGCGATAACGCCCCCAGCGAGTACCGCCGCCCCAAAATGAAATGCCTGAGGAAGGGTGACTCGGACGGGGGAGCGATCGGCGTCACCGGTGAACGCCATCGTGCATGCAGAAGCCATCAAGGTCAGGTCGGTAGCTGGCCAATGAGCCTTTGGGCCAGTGTGCCCGAACGCGGTCAAGGTACCCACCACAAGAGCCGGGTTGTGGGTTCGGAGGAGTTCGAGGCCGAGGTCAAGTTGCTCGAGTGTCCCCACGCCCATTGATTCGATCACGCAATCGGCACCAAGAACTAAATCAAGAAAAGCGTCGCGCCCAGACGCTATGCCGAGGTCCACAGCCACCGATTTTTTCCCTCGGTCGTAGGCAGCATGTGTGAGCGAGACCCCGGACGCGTCGAAAGGTCCGATCCGTCGGCTCCGTACGCCATCCGGTGGCTCAACTTTGACTACTTCAGCACCGAGCATCGCAAGCATAAATCCGGCCAGATGGCCTCTCTCATCTGTGAGATCTAAAACGCGATAGCTCGACAACACCGGTATCTGACCCCTTCCCATCGATAGTCTGACCCGACCAAAGTGAACTTGGCCAAACAATTTTGA